>JGI24022J15233_10000571_pt1 | contig 24760 bp, 11 predicted proteins | sample Ectturendosymbi2_FD_15233 | JGI IMG/M metagenome (IMG submission 15233)
TTGTATATTGTTAACTTTCGCAGTTAAATGGACCAAATAGCAGTTTGGCTTCTCTGAATATTTTATAAACTTTCAGTGATATCTTTTCAAGCGTGAAGCTTGATTTTCATCCTGTCTTTGCCACCTCTCAAGCGAAATGAAGCAACTGCTGTTGTATTTCTATAACCATAGGCAAGATCAGCTAATAGCGAAAAAATTCGATGGAGACAATCAAACCAAGATTGCACACAAAACATTTCCAAAAATACCAGTTTACAAATTTACAAGTTTAAACGAAGTAATTGAAAGAATAAATTGAACAACGCACAATCACCTCTACGTTTCTCTGCAGCTGATTCCCGAATAAATAGATGAAGCGCACACAGCAGATATACTGTAACTAAACAAACTCATTAAAAGCACTTGCACTTCTACAATCCATCAACACGGCAACATTGTAAAATGCATTAAGAAGAATCGATTGTATGCGGACTACTATGTGCGTTTTACAAATATTAGCAGCAATTTAGTCATTCAGGAAAAGGCTTTGAGGACTACTTATCCAATTTACCGATCAGTTTAAGGTATACGTATGTAAAGAAAATCTTGATTGATTTGATTAAAACGTACTTGATAGATTATAGGTGACAAAGTATTTGACCCAAACAGTACTCATTTGTGACTGAACAGTCACTGCACAGTTCCAAGTTTTCCATAAATTATCAAATTACTTGCACAAACAGTCAATATTAATCGCGTTGAGTGTCACATAATGAGAATATAAGCTATATTACATTGATATGTGAATTTTTATCTAATGAAGGAGCGTTGTTCTTACTTTTTTTGATAAATGGTCTTCATTCATTCTATCACCAACAATAAAAGACCAGCCGATTATTTCACTGAAAAATAAAGTTCTACGTTCTTCCAAAGCCAATCAGTTTTTCCTTATACGTTTTTGTGCTTAAAAATTTCTTCTCGCATTTATTTAACGACTGCTGTCAATTTGTTTTTGAGCTAGCAAGACAAATTTCGAGTGAGATCCAAAGGAACTGAAGCATTGCTTTTCTCTAAAATTTTCCGTAACCAGCAATGCATACACGAAGCATTTGCCTCCAAAATATTTCTGCAAACAAAACTCCGCCATATACGGATGTGTATCATATGCTTGTCTAAAGTCTTTTGGACGTTGAGCAGAATACTGTACAATGTGGAGAAAGAATATCTGAGAACAAAAATCATCTCACTATAGTATGGACAACAGCAATACTCCTGAAAATAGCAGCTTGCTTAAACGGAAAAGTTGCGTTTGCGCTTCAGTTACAAACAACCTTAATGAATGATTATGTTTGTGATAAGCTTGTTTTACGNTGGAATCCGACTTTGATGGCATAACGGTTGAAACTTCTCAGTTGACTCACAAGTTCGTTTATGATTGCCCCTGTTTTTGCATATATTCTTTAAATTTTGTAATGCCGGTCAAACAGCTGGGTACACTTGCTCCATCAGACCCAATAATTAATTCACAATGGTTTGCACCAACGTATCCGCCAACGGAAACAGGACCTCCACGGTAGCCCACAAGTCCATCTTCGTCTTTGATAAACATGAACTTCTGGCCATTCAAGTGGCACCCACAACGTTTTCCACTTTGTGACACAAATTCCTTAAGCTCTGACGGACAGATATTACCGATATCTCCATGCTTTCCCCAAATTGTCCCATCTTTGCCGAACATTAGGGCGCCTTTGACCATAGGTGCTTCTGCGACTGCTGCACTAACGTGAGCGTCCCAAGACATGTTTGCAGGTGGCAAAACAAACAAACCAAAAATTAAAACTAATGGTTTAAACAATGACCAGCTACCGTCAGTTCTGCCAAAATTTTGAAACAAGAACATTGATATGACTTTATAGCACCAAACCAAGAAATATATTTTCTCACTTCAAAAGCATAAAACTTCGGTAATCAGAAGAACTGTGTCTTCATAATCTCAAGACACTTTAAAATCGTTGGAGTGTTGTTTCTGTTTGTGAATACGATATCACCACAACAAAAACAATTATTACTTAAGTTATTTCAATAAAAGACAAAAAAAACTTTCTATTGCTGTAATTTTCAGACGGTACTCTTTCGCCTGTAACGACGTCGAAACAGATATTCATCTGCGATGCGGGCTCCATCTTGAAGTAAAACGTTTTGTTACAACCACATGCTTCGACTAAATTCTCATCAGGTAGTATAAAGGAAAGCAAAAAATTTGTGCAACAAGTGTAGTTAAACGTGTGTAGAGCATCTACCAGGAGTGGCCGCCACCTAATTTAGCACAACCGGAACTCTAAAACGTAAAACATTTATATCTCTCCAGAGTTTCGCTCAGCCGCATCAGCAGAATTGTTCGACCAACAAGCGAGCAATTCATATGCAATCGTCAAAGCAACAGGTTTGCTTGAGCACTTGTTTTTGTGTCAACGGATCTCAGATCAAAACAAGCAGAACAAGGACAAAATCAGCGAAGGAGTCCTCAGGCATTTACAGATCATACTAAAAAAAACAGCACGTCGGCATGCGAGTATATCGACACGACATCAAGTTTGACAACTAGAGAAAACCGAAATAAACTTGAAGTAAACATACATCTATTGTGTATACAAGGGCATAAGCGGTAGGTTGTCAATCATAAATGACCAGCCTCGCAGTAATAAAATCCGTTCTTCAAATACTATTTTAGTATTCACAATCAACTGTAAATGGCGATGCCCGACACTTAAGGTAATGATAGCTTCTGTTGTTCAATTTCTTACACACCGCGGATCAGTGGCGACTCTGCCACTCGCGCTCAGCCTGAGTCTTCGATTACGATTTACATTGTAGAACGTGAGCTTGCTTGCTTTGATATTTGTGCCTCTACACGGTTCACTGATTAAGGTTGTTAACTCGGACTCTTTTCATTGGGCCTTATCACTGTTCATAGATTTTCGTTCTATGTCTGGCCTTTTGCGTTCATGTTGCAGGTGACCTGAATAAAACATCGTTCGTAGTAGGCGTTCCATTGACTTCGTTCGCTCGCACTTTACTCGAGCTCATCAGTTAGCGCCCGAGCTGCCCACTGCATTTAGGTATTTTAAAAATATAATTCATGTCAGATGGAATATTTTTTAAGCAGTGGATTTGCACAAAACATTGGATTTGAATTCCATTTCAATGGTCAGTTCCCTTTCGAAAAGTGCTTTCAAACGAACGTTGAATTGTCCATTAACTCGAGCTAATATGAGCCTGGTACGCATAGGCTTACTCGGGCTCATCCAATAGAGCAGTGGTTCTTAACCTGGGGTAAATGCACCCCTGGGGGAAAATTTCATCTTCCAAGGGGTAAATGTACTGAAAAATAAATTGCAGCAAATGTGAATTTTTATAATTCATTCTAAACTGTACGAGTTGGTGATTTCTTATTTAAAAGGAGAGCCGATAATCTTATTTGTTTAAAGGGGGTAGGATATGGAAAAAAGGTTAAGAACCACTGCGTTAGAGCCCGAGCTGCGCTCTGCAATCAAGTATTTTTAAAAATATAATTCACATCGGGTTGGATGTTTTTTTTGAACCAATGGATTTGCACAGAACATTGGATTTCAATCCCGAACCGGTGGTCAGTTCCCACTCGAGAATAATTTCAAACGAACGATTAATTGTCGAGTAACTCGGGCTAATATGAATGAGGCTAGTACGCAGAAGACTAACTAACTAGGGTTATCATGGCTCTGCGATGTACGTTACGCAACAATGGGCAAGTTCTCATGAGAACTTCTTAGAGCAAAGGAAATTTCAATGCGCAAGCCTCGATTTATACAGTCAGTATAAATCGCGTCATGAGCGCGAGTAACGCTATTGACCTGGAGTCGCCCCTCCCTCGGATAGAACAACAAAAGAACGGAGCAATTAAGTACTTCGTGTTTGTTTAGCAGTGCTAACATTTTTGTGAAGGGTGAGAGTTCAATCGGGTTGACCGAATAGTATGTACTGCCTTTGCAGATGCAACTTTTCTCAATTCTGTAGGGTGGACAAAAATGGGAGTTGTGGAGCCCGTAGGGTGGAAACCGCGTGCATTTACCGGAAGCGGAATCTTATAAAAGGATTTTGATGTAGGTGAAGAGAAAACGGAGTTTCATTTTTTGTTTGTTTTCTTTTCCCAATTCAATGCTTTGTCAGCTAAAGTTTACATCGGAAACAATGATGGCGTTGGTTTAAAAATGCTTTTTGCTGCCTGTATTTGAAATCAAAACAACATGTTTTTATCCATTTTTTTTTTTCATTTTCTAATGGAAGCAATGTGTATTAGTGTTAATTATTGTGCAGTAATTTGCACGAAGTTTGTACGATACTTTTGGCACACATAGTTTTCTGTTGCTTGACATATATGTATATAGATCACTTCCTGAGAAAAAAATTTTCTCAGATGGTCCAACATTGAGTGAGATGGCATAATAGACATCTAATGTTCACCCAACGTCGAGGTGTGAGTGTTGTTTAGAGATGCATTGCAATTTACGCCGAATCTATTGTATAGTATTTCAAATTGAGTTCTTGCAATTACGTTGTTAGTATTGTTTCCCAGCTGCCAGTGACTGAAGTGTATTCAGAACCGTCGCCAGAAAGTCGTCAATAGGGGTCTATATGTTAGTGCGGGGGGGGGGCTTCACGTTTGTGCAAGGGGCTTGATATAAAATTTGACAAAAATTCCACTGATTTATAATGCTTCATATTTCAATTTGGGGGGGCTTGGAGTTTTTTAGGGTGGCCAAGCCCAACAAAGCCCTCTGTGGCGACGGGACTGAGTGTACTTACACCAAAAGTGAAATCATTCTGCTTACTGTTTATTCTAGGTATGTAAAAACGTCTTCTTGGACAGTAAAATGTGTTCAGGTTGTAACAAAACTGTCAAGCAACATACACAAATATTACCGTATAAGGTACAGTTTTGCGGAATCTAGGTGGAGTCGGACTTCACTGTTTCCACGATTGTCAGAGGTGGTGCAGCGCAAATGTTTGGAGTCGAACCAAAAGCGGAGTCAAAAGATTAAGACTCGGTCCACCTAGGCCAGGGTTTCGTAACCTGGGGTGCTGAAATCAATTTCAGGGGGTGCTGGGGAAGGTCACATGTGTGGCGGTCAAAGTTAAAAGGAATATGTTTGGACAAAGGTGTTAAGCAATGGTATGGGGTGCTTGACTGCTTAGGCGTGACCCAAAGGGGTGCTGAGATTGAAAAAAGTTAAGAAACACTGACCTAGGCTATCGTGTTCTGACTGGCAGCTACAAAAAAATTGATGCGTTAGCCTCTAACAAAACCATTTTATGTTGGCCTGGTTGGTTCGAAAAGACGTTCAAGAATCGATCATCGCAATTGGATTTATGAAACGAAGTCTGACAAAGTGATTGACTAATTTTTATCTACATTCGATGTGAATTTGGAAACTGTGGATTGCTATTTAAAATTTTGATATAGTTTGTTTGAGACATGAGTCAAATGCTATAGCTTGTCAGGGGAATTACATTTTACAGATATGCAACTCGCAAAAACATGCTACTCACTTTAGCTGCTGGATTAAACTCCAAATTCAGATCAACTGTCATTCAAATGTTTGTTGCTGATCACAAAACGCTGCATGGCTTGCTCAGTCTTTGTTTACTTTGAGTTTCTCCTACTATATTATTTCTTTGACAATATTTCTATTGTTACAAGTTATAGGCACCCTGTATTAAGTGCGAACTAAGGCCTAGTGCTATAGCACGGGTTGAGAAAAACCTGAATTAACAAAATAATCCACCACGTTTTTTTGTTTTTTAACCCTTTTTTTCAAAATGAAATCGTTTTTAAAAAACACACAAAACCTCGTTCTGATTTCTTCTTTTCGCATCTTTCTGATTGCATCATGCAATCACCATCACAGAAATACGCAACAAAACTTTCTACGCCTACTATGGCATTTAAAATTGAGAATAATACCCTGCGTCTTTGCTTTCGCGAAGCATTGCTGGTCAGTTTACTCCATCCAAGCAGTGGCGTTTGCTCGCTTGCACACATGAAGCAGAGAAAAGTCACTCTCACCTGGACCTCTTTGATGCGATTTGGAGCTTGCAGCGAACACGGGCATAGCCTGTTCCGCAGTCGGCGGATTGCATGCTGATTGCTGCGGCACTGCTTGAGGCCGTGTAGCTGAGGTTTTCGAATGATAACGTGATCTAGTTCAGGGGTTCGTAAATAATCGGTCGCGACCCGAACTTGGATCGAGAGACCTTCCACTCCGGGTCACGAAATAATTTGAATTTGCATTTTGAATTTGCGATTCTCGTTAGATAGAGTAAATGCAATCATTTGCTGTTTTATGTGCTAAGTTTCATACAATTATGCATGAGAAACTTTGTATTGTAAATAGCAGTCTTTAAAATTGATATTCAATTATAAAAAATTTTCCACAAAATTAAATGCTCATGACTATTTTTAAGGTCGCGCTAAAAAGTACTGGCGCATCCCTGATCTAGTTGATGCCATCTTCGAGAACATGGGTGCATCCAGATTATCTTGGACGGTATCGAGCCCTCGAAAAAAGTGCTCGCAACGGAGACTTTGAATAATGACCACAGCTCAAACAGACGCTGCTCGTTTTCATTGATTTTCCCTACACCAAAGGGCCCTGTAACGGAGGTCCACGAATCAGCATCGGCACCGATTTGTGTGTTGAATTCTCACAACAGAGCAAGTTACGTTGACATCCTGTATTAGTTGCGAACTAATGCTTACTTAATAATTATCACCACAGGCTTGTGGTTCCTTGACATTTGACTGTATTTGGCTATTCAAAGTAGAGTAAACCGTTTTTGTTTGTGTTTCAGGGATTCGTGAAGATCAACTCTGACTAACAATGAGATCAGCCACACCAAACATGAAGGTCAACACCAATATCTTCAAAATGCCTTTGTTTCGAAAAGTCATTGCATGAGGCTAACGTCGCGTTGTAAAGTGTTTNACTATCCCTATTCTCTACCAAGAGTAGGTAGGNTTATTCATACACTCTTGTGATTCAAACCACCAAGTAACAGAATGCAAAAAAGNTCGAAACACCAAAGGAAAAAAATTGAGGATTTTGAAATGCTGGTGTGAACTACGTTATTGCGACACAAATGGTTGGCAAAAGATATTCGTGGCCAAAAAATTAAGCCAACCCTATTTATGGCATAAATCATTGCTAAATTCGTGAAAAGGAAAAATGATGGGATGAAACGTAATCATCTGAAAGTTACACGGATATTAATAACAAAGCGTAACATGAAATACAAGCAACTCCACAGAGGGTTAAAACATGCCTATGTGAAGGTAGGTGATGAACACTTGGAAAGGTGGAAAGCACTACAGAAAGAAAGGGCACTGTATACAAACCCACAAAAATGGGACATTGAATGAAGAGCTAATCGGCATATTAAGAAGAGAACAATATAATTTTGTATTTTTTCCACATGAAAAAATGAAAAAGACTTCAAATTTTGAAGAATTTCAGACCGAAGTTTGGACTAATATATATGCTTTCTGTATCTGCGGCGTCGTTACACTGTAATGCTTTATCACTGTACGCTTCGAGGACTGCAGAACCTGCACTTGGCTGATGAATCTGTTATACCAGATACCTTGTGATATACGTTATTATCAAAGTCGCTATTAGCATAAAAGTCAGGGCTAACAACTTCGCAATTTTTTAGAATCGCAACTGAAATCAAAGCACTCGGCAAAAAACAACGGTTCAGCACGCATTAACACACATGTATTGGTTGCAATACGTCTGCTGTAGTTGGATACTACTGCATTTTTATTTGCAGGAGAGCAACAGTGGCATATCTGAAGTACAACACATATCATACCTGCTGCAACTAAAATTTTTTCTTCGATTGTGACCCTGTGCTTAAAACGATACAAGTTTTACGTTAAAACGATTACGAATCTTCAAAGTATTTGTTCATCCAATAAATTTCAAAGATTGGTTTATAGTAATCAGGTTTACAATACAATTGATGGCAATTTTTTTTGAAAACCTGTCTAGCAAACTAAGTAAACGAGCAACTCAAAGGAACGTCTAGTCAAAATAAGTGGACAGTGTCACTTAAATTTAGGCGTAAACGTAGATAACGATGCTGTAAGAATAGATTTACGAAAAGTATGACTAAAAACATCAATCACCAAGGCCCAACTTTGATGTTTTGTTTTCAGTATAAAAAAGTTAAATAGGAATTTAAAAAATTCTTGGTTAATTTACTAAATGTTTCCTGTTTAAAGAGGTTAAAAATTTAAAGCAAGGAAAATGTTTGGTTGCTCAGTTGATGTTGAGAAGCTTTAGAAATTAGCAAACCACAACGTAAGCTTTGCATGTCCAACATTTCAGAATTTCGTCAAAAACATTTTAAATAAATTTTAAAACTGCCCAATATCATCATGTATCATCCTTATTCTTCTACGAGTCTTTCAAAACAAAGATAAGTGTTTTGAGTTTGTACGTCAATGGATTTAAAACAAGGATTTAATGAAAAAAGGCATGCTGCAACGAAATTCACTTGTGCAAATTCAGGTGTAAGGCATACTAGATACTTATATTCCTCTTATGAAATTACAAGTTTGAAAATTTATATATATTTTTTAAATAAACTTAATTGTAAATGGATTTCCAAAACCAGTATACCAAGCCGCTCCAATAGCGTGAGCATCACATCTGGTTATATTGTCACATGCTCTACGCTTAAGGTCAATCCGCAAGGCAATACCATAAGCCTTGCACTCTCTTATCAGCATGTTTATTACTTACTGATCAACCGTTATATTTAGAATAATACTTTTGAACATTTTAAGAAAATGTTGCTGTATGAGGCGTGCACTGGTTGCATAAGACGCAAGTTTCAAGACTATGGAAGTTTTTCAACAAAAACATTGCCTTTCAGCTTTTAATCAGTAACCTATACCAGTGGCGTGCTTTGTTTGGCACAAAACCAAAAAAATTACTTTTAAAGCACGTGTTCCAATGGAACCTCATATTTAGGAAGATTTCCATTTGTCGAAAGGAAGTTTGGTTGCTGCAATGTTCTTATTGCTTGGTGAATAAATTATAGCAGTAATTGCATCTCGTCAGAAAATATCAAACAAAAGTAACTAACTTTCTGCTCACAAACAAGCATGATGTTACCTTGTTACCTAATTCGTTAATCATTGCCTACAATTCACTCTTCCATTTTCAAAAAACAAGATTGTTTGTAATAATAATATGTATGAGAACACTTGCAACATCTGCTTGAGAGTACTAACATCTTACCAAAGTCAGATGAAAACAAGCCACAGCGCTGAATATTTTTGATTCGTACCATTACAAGAATTAAACGCAAAAACAATCAAATTACATTTTTTTCAAAATTAGGAAAAAGAGACTTAATGTGACCCGAGTTTTTTCCGCGCATTTCATTTAACAATATTTTTACAAATTGGGTGAAATTCATTGTTTAGTAAAATCCTACACTGAAAAGCTGTTCGCAAATATTTTTTAAGTTTGTAAAACATACTTTCTTATTTCATGACAATTATATTTTAAATCAAAGCAAAAATATTCCTTAGAACAAGATTTTGAATGCTAATTTAAATTTGAAACAAACTTTTTATTTAAAAAATATTTCCAAAACTTGTTCAGTTTTCCACGAAACCGAAGTTCGAAATAGAACTCCAATCACTTCCAAGTTGAGACTGCAAAGGTCGCAACACCGAGAGTAGAATTTTTATTTTTGGAAGATTTAATTTAGACAAGATTTTGCGTATGTAGAAATTAGAATTTTTTTCAGAAACTGATACTTGAAAAATTAAGCTTCATTAGTAAGATTTTGCGAAAAAATTTTAGTTTTTGTTGCACTACCAGTATATTCATCGCATTACTAAATGAATGACTATTCTTGATAGGTCATGTGAACGTTTACACCCATCGTGGAAAGTACATACTTGAATAGAGATATGTGCGAGCTTGAATCATCGCAAAAAGACGAAAGCAGATGGCAGTCGACTGATTCCTCGTAAGGATACAGAAACACTAGTGCTTTTAAGTGTTTTAAGAAAGGATGATAAAATACCGTCTCTACAGCGGAAAGATGTTTTGGAAGACATGTATCATGTTTATGCACAACAGATTTAATGTTTTTTTAATGTTTTTGTTGAAAAACAAGCTGTAAAATGTTTGGGCCTTTCGACTTCAGGGTACAAAATGTAAGCTAAATATGAACAACTTATTAAAGGTTTGTAATATAGCAAAACCAATGAAGGCTCACTGTGCAGGCTATTTTCAGCAGACCTTTGAGGGTTCCATAGCCGAAGCTTTTGGCATCGCGGGACACGGTTTGCCCATCGCTGAAACAAATTGCAATGAGTTACCAAGTATGTTCGGCNATTTGCGAGGTTTGCTTCAGGGAATTGATCGTTCTTGTCGTGTGAATTCATGCATGCAACTGATCAACTGCATGGTTAATATCTACAGCACATGTGTTCAGTATTACAGATACCACGTCTTGTTGCAAGCTGCTGCAAGGTTTTCTTTGCACCACACCAACCTCTTCTATTAGAAACGTTTTTGATACTGTCGAGTTCGGAAGCATTGCTGATCTTCACGAACGTATATTTAGATGTTTCTCAACGTTATTCTCTGTTTCCATGCTCTCACGTATTGTCAACATACCCACCAACAAAACAGCCATGGGCCACCAGGATGCTGATTCATCACATTCCCGATTTTGCTTCCTTCCTGGTATGGCACGTTTTAGATGAATACCAACAAATTTGCTTGCATGAACGCATACAAGATGCACGCCGAACGGTCGCAAATAGCCTGACAATTCTAAACGAATCGTGAAAGTAGGTTCAATTATATTTCACCTTCCCGGTGGCAATTCCTGTTTAATGACTTACGTAATGCTAAGTTTTCCTCACCGGTTTTTACATTAAGTTTCAATAAATCTTTCACCAAACATAATTTGTAGCGTTATTTGATCTTAAAGAACCAGGCTAGTCTGGTTTTTGTGCCTTTGTACTTAGCCTTCACTAAACAAATCGGAAAAACTTCAGTGACCAAAAATTCGGCAACATTACACTTTTGCAACAAGTCGGCCATTCGACTCAAAAAAGCGCTGCTACTTTACAAAAATGCTTCCAGCATCCCCTATTATCAGATTCAGCAATGATACCGAAGCCGAATAAATGTATTCTTCTAGTCATTACCGAATCGTCTCTACACACAGCCTGAAACGTTTGTACTCATAGCACAGGGTGCCCATAAAAAGTTGGATACATTTGCAAAAATGTCTAAAAACATTTTTTTTCAACTGGAACAGGAAACAATTTTTTCAATATGATTGCTCTAATTTGTAGTGCAAACTCTCATGCGCTTAGCAAAATTCGAGTGAACTCGATGCAATAAATGTACATTGCCATCAATTTTAGAAGGTTCGCAATTATGCGTTCAATCAGTTTTGTTGGTTGTAGTTTTCATTAGGTACACTTTTTCATTTACAAAGACAGTTTACACTTTTCGAGGTCAGAAACAAAAGCCAACTAGGCAAAGGTCAAGTGAGCGTCCACATAACGACGTCTTCTAATGGTGAAGGTAAGTGAATAGGAATTGCTGTGTATAGATGTTAGGGAGTCCCATGTAAAGACAAGGGCTGTAACTTAAAGAAAAAGAAAATGCGTAGAAGTATTATTACTAAGTCATCGTATAAAAACTATACACACATATCAAAGGATGTCCATTGGAATATCAAGAATATTCACAAATTAAAAAGTTCGTTGATCTAGTCATTTTCAACGAATGTATTTTCCATTAGTTTTTATTCTCACCTTGTTTTAGAATTTTTCTGCAGGCTTCAAACCTCAGCTGAGGTTAACAACGCAGTAATTACTTTTTTGCCAATTGCTTGGTATAATTTATAGCCAAACAGTTGCCTAATTCCTAGATCAGTGCTGGCCTCAATCACCAAACGCTAGTTTTACCGCGGTATGCTTTAGCTCCATTTACTTCTCTGGTCGTTTTGATGACTACTCTGAAATATAAACACTTCCTTTAAAACGATAAGAAAATTGTTTTTAAGGATGAATATCATCTAATAACAATTTAAACATCTGATAGACTTCTTCAAACTTGCAAGTGCTGCCAATATTAATCAACTCTCAGCAGTCTTCGTCCACTGACATATAAACAAAGGTACCAACAGCAACTGATTAATAAAAACATCGAACGAACATTATGCAAGTTTTTGCCGTTACGGAAAAGGTTCTCCAAGTTGAATTGTTTCAAGCAGGTAGAATAACATGAAAGTTTTTTCTCAGTTTGTGTGTTAAGTTTGGCTACAGAGAACGCATAACTGGCTTACCCTGTTGCTGTGAAGTTATACGAGTTTGCGAATGGGTCAACAAAACTGAAAGTAGTTGTTATTTTACGGCAATAGTCAGTAAAGTGAAAGTATACAGCAACTTTCCGCAACACCAGGTATGTCAACAGTTTGAGTTACACATTTTGCCTAATTTTAAATCCTACCAACATAAACTGCAGTGTTGAGACCAAGATAGGTTCTTTATCAGATACCATCTAAGCTCCGTCCTTGCCAGATCTATGCCAACGTGGCTGATTGAACTGGTGACGCAGCTGCCAGGTAACGCCCAGTTGCCGAACGCCTGTCACGTGAAGCAGCACGACCGGTATTTCCGCGAAGGTGGTTGAACTGTTGTGACTTCTATTATATATAGAAAGACCTCCTTCCGTTAAATACGGATGTTTCAAAATGCCGGCCTTCTATAGGCACGTGAATGCAGCAAGGGTTAAAAGGAATTTTGGTTTTTAGGTCAGCTTCCCACACAGTCGCCTCTACCTATGCGCAGATACTGAAACCGCACTGACACGTTGCATAGACGCACGCGTTGTACCCAAACCATTCTTTTTAAAAAGGTAGTANCTTCCCCACACATTTCTGCCCAGATTGCACTGAAAAGGAAAAACTTGCTTTTTCACGGCTTGTCACGATGGACAAGATAACTGTTTGTTTCCTCCTAGAAGTTCGCAACGTTGTCTAACCCGGTAGTTGAACCGCTTTCGTCAAAGCAATTTAAAGCTTTTTTCAAGTTGCTTCTTTAAATTATGTTCTATCGCACTCCTTTCCTGTTCAGTAGGAGGGGGCAACTACGCGTTTTGTTAGGATCTTTTATGTATAAGTTGATTCCTTCTGACAAGCAAGTTCTCGATGACATTTATGGCTAAGCCCTTTGATATTCATGCAACAACCTCGCAGTTCTTGTTCATCAAGATACTCGACTTCATTTAAACTCTCTAAATGTACTCAGTATGAATTGCGACCATAACATGCAGATTTTCCGCACGTGTTTCAGATACTTCTGCAAATTCAGCCACACGGTTGATATTCGGTTGGTCCATTTTTCATGCGACACCATATTGGTGCAATGGACCACTGAATTTGATTTCGCTTTCGTTGGCGGTAGTCTTTCAATCAAGTCTTTAACAGTCCTAGCAGTCATAGGCGTAATGAGGGGGGACAAGGGGGAGCAATTGCCCGTGCGCCGAATCAGTATGGGGACAGCAAAAAGGCACAACAATATCACAAGTACTTTTCAACAGCACATTTGCTTCCGAAAGACCTCAGGATGGAGCATGGGGACGCCAAACTTGTTTCTTGCCAGGGGCGCCATCTAACCTCGTTACGACCCTGCTAGCAGTCATTACAAAATGTGCGCAACATTACATGATTGTGCTCGTGCATTAATCTGGATTACCAATTATCATTTGGTTGCACTTCTTTTTAACATAGATCAGTTTGTCGCGCACTCAGTTATTTAACAAGTATTTTAAAATCCCAAATCGTTTTCCAACAGCTACACATCCGGCACCAGGGTAAATTTTTATTCGTTTTGAGAAATTGGGATGTTTACCAAAAAGCAATTGCAACACCTTGATCTTGCCAGTTAGAACTTGCCATAAATCATTAACTATAGGACTGAGTGAACGAGGAAAACGTAGTAAAATGCAACACTTTCCAGCAGACAGCGAATTCATGCAGGTAGAAATTACAACCACTTTCAAACTTCTGCCTGTGCATATAAATTGATAAAGAAAACGTTCGATCTTGTCAGAGGACATTCTGGCAATAGGTTTGGCAAATGTTATCCATACAACGATGGGCAAGCTTTCTGGATTTTCGAGCACCAGTTTTTCGCTTGTTTTGTAGCCGACACAGAAAGAGCGCTTGCTCCTATTCTTGCTTATATGACCTTATCCATGCTTGAGAACGAACGGCTAAAATTGTTTCAACTACATTTATTAAATAATTATCATATTTTATAACTGTTTTACTCAAATTATCTTCGATGCAGGGTTAGTGCTGGTCATTCTCATTGCCCTTCAGCACAGTATTTTTTTCTGGCGTGTCTAAGGGTCACTGACGATGCTTTCGTGGGCCAAGTTTAACAAACGATTGTAGGGAAGGTGAAATGAACAGACCTTTCAAAAAAACTATAAAGGACCTTCGGTTGTGGCTTTAATGGCCCCTGTTTGCTCATTGGTGCGTTTTCATCTGCAAAGCGACCAGGCAGGCCAACCCAAAAAAGTTCTTAACATAAGCAATGAAAAAAATTAAGAGCGAGCCGTGCATAACATATCTGTTTGCTCTAACCAGGAAAATACTTAGCCTGCATTCGTACTTCAAATCCTACGTATATTTACAAACTCATGCCCAAAATGACGTAGCAGTTTTTCGATCCTATTATATTCCTGACCAAAGTATAGCTTGTACTGCTAACTGCGTTACAAAGTAGTGATTTTAGTGGTTGAAGTCTAGAACTGTGCTATGTGTGCAAATTTGCTGGTTGTTTCATCAGCACCTGATCACCAGATGATTATCTGCAACCACTTTGACGCCTTAAGGCTACTTGAGAAAGGATAAAAATTTAAATGTATCCTGGACTTTTCTGCAGAATCCTTCTTGGATTTGCGTTACTAAATTTCTTGTGTCATACTCATTAGTAAGGGTCATTATGCGATTTCCATTTAGTTGTAACTAAACTTAGGGCAATTCTCTGTGAGTTTAGATTTTTTCAACAGTGCTTTGTGCAGGGAATCGTTAAAAAGGTTTTTCCAAAACATATATTCTGCTTCTTCATGGTGGGTTTCATTCTCATTCATAACAAAAACACACAAGCATGGCACAGATAATGAACGTTTACTGTGCTTCAAAGTTTTCTTGAGTGGGAAAACTGTCAATTATTCTGAACAATAAATTTTGATGGTTTTTAACTTTTTTAGCAAACCTGACCTGTCTGTAAAGAGGACAAAGGCTCACTATGGGTCGAATCACAAATATCCGAGGATGCAGATCACAATCAGGCCAAGCGCTGAGAGTCAGGTGAGATGCAGGATCTCGACAACAGAAATCTTATTTTACCTTTGTTCAGTCATAACGTGACCGCAGGAAAAACAAACCAGAATCTTGTCTCTTGTTGACCAAACAAATTTCAATCCTTTGTTTAATTTTGAATACACTGATTATTTCATTACCGATATAGTGAATATCAATTCGAAAAAACACCAGTGTAACGTTTAAATATTCCAGAAACCTTCTCAAGACACGCTTTGTAAAAAGTACACTGTAAAAATTTCCCGGATGTTCAAGCAAGCGTCTTAAAAGCAGGCGGTGGAAATGTTATAAACCTTTGAGATAGTTTCCAGTATTGACAATGATGAGTGAACCTATATATAGGGCAGGGTCATGGTGGGTGCTATGCTATAGATGTCAAGCCATTGCAGCCACAGAAACGCCGCGATCTTATTAAATTTTGAAGCACAAATGAGGTTGAACAATGCTATAGGTTGTGTACATATCTTCAGCTCACCAACTCTACGTAAGCAAAAAACTTAATGCCATAAGTATTTGTTACTTAAAACTTCCTGCTGAGATAGAAGGCCTGCGTCACTTGTTAACTTTTCAATTCTATTCATTCAAAACGCTCCAAGCATTTGTTGCAAATATCCCAACATCGATGCCACATTTGTTTCAAGCTGAGACGTTTTCATAAATGTATGTAGTGAAACATTTCAGAATAAAATTTTGATCGAAAACATAGCCATGCGTTTTCTATTTCATTGTGGTTTGTTCAAAGTAACTGAATGACCTGAATGTTTAAAACGCTGCTCTTCAACCTTTCTATCATGGTACACTTTCGATAATTTTTCAAAAGCCTTGTGGTATTTCACCAAATGTTATTAGTATTTCTCAACCTTTTTTCTGCCACGCCTCGTTTTCATTTACAAAAATGTCTACTCTTCACCAGGATTCATTTCGTGAATATTCTGAGTATAATTTGAAGGGCAAACAGAAGGGACTTCCATTTCAACGATGTCTAGATATGTAATGGAAATTCTTAAACATTGCGTTCAGAAAAACTCATCTGTAGTTTAAGCACAAAGCCAAAAAAGCATAGATAGTTAGTACCTCGATCAGGTTGTTCAGGTTTCATCTCCACTCACTGTACATCTTTTCGCAGTGGATACCCTAGTGAGCGATTTGGCACACACTGGCTCACGGTAAACTTGGTTGAATAGCAGTGGTTGAAAATTAAAAAAAAACTGTTTCCTACCTTTTTTCAGTTGAAACAGATCATTACAGGAACAAGCATGATGGCCGTCAGATTATTTACTTGGCAGACTATGCTTGATACCTGCTGTAAAAGTTTTCATTTTATGACTATAGTACGAAACTAATTTCGTAAGGCGGAAGCCTCTGCAAACGTCAGCATGTTAGCAACTTGCTGTAGTAAGCGGCAAGGCGTATTCGGTTGAGGAAGCTTGATAGCGTTACTCCTGGAAATAACCTTATAAGGCAAAACCTACACGGAAGAACTGCGGCAGAGTTGCAGTTCTCCATACTCAGGATATGCAGCTACCTGATGCGGCTAACAAACGTAGCAGACGCCACTGCTTACGCTTGCTTAATCTAATAAGCGTATCTAGTCAATGATTCCTATGACTTACGCCTATACGAATTTCCAACATCTTTCAAAAACAGAGACTCTGAAGGGTATTTGGCCATGTGCATCGATCAGAACACCATTTAACGCGGTTGAAATAAACTTGATTAAAAGCATTTCAAAATTTCCCTGACGCACTGCACTGAGTTTAGGACAAAGCAGATTAGGTAGGTTTCTTGATAATCTAGAAACAATAAAATACAGTGCTAAAAAAATTTTAAGATCATGTATTTTCATGAAGCGTAATGCAAAAAATAATCACCGGTATACAGGAGTTTTGGTGACTTGAAGTTTGCAGCAGATTTGGGCGTTTTGGGGGGCGTTGAGTCCAAAAATCGCATCCATTTTTGTCCATCTGGTCAGGATTAGCCGCTACAGAGCACATGTTTTGCAGTTCTTCGCAAAACATTGAAAACCTCACCAAAAGTTTCAAATATTAACTCCCACCATTTTTTACTTGAAAACAGAATTTGTAATCACCAGTTGTGCTTTTAAATGCTAATATGTTTATCAGCTGTTGTTGAACTGCGTAGCCCCATAGGGAGTGAGTCAGTGGTAGCCTGTTGATAAGCGGTAACTAATATAAAATCCTATGTCAGAATAGTCTGTCTGTGCCTGGTACCATAGTTGATAAGCATGACTGGATGTTTTGCGATGAATTAGAAGAGTTTGTATATATATATGTTGGGCAACAAAATGGATGAACAAAATTTCCGCGTTTCTTGTGTCTGTGGGACATTGGACTGGGGAAAGTTGGCCAAAGAGAGAAGGATTTGAGATTGGTGAAAAAAAATATTATACACTCTCTTTTGATTAATCCAAACAAGGTGTTACTTCCTCCTCTCCATGTATCAAAGTATGAAAACAGTTCGTAAAAGCTTTAAATAGGGAAAAGTGACTGCTTTGCATATTTGTGTGAAACGTTCCCTGCACTGAGCACTGAAAGGTTGAGGGCTGGAATTTTTGATGGCCCTCAGACACGACGTTTAGTGCAGGACAACTATTTTCCACTGACATGACAACCCTGGTAAAAAAATGCTTGGCGGTCACTTACAGCAGTTGTCGAAAACTTCCTCGGATATTTTAAAGCTCGTAACTAGTACGACCTTTAAGCAGCTGTAAAATTCTTATGAAAAATTAGGGTGCAATATGACTGTGAAGGTTCATTTTCTTCATAGTCATGTAAACTACTTTCCTGAAAACTTAGAAGCAATTATTGAAGAGCAAGGTGAGTCCTGCCACCACGATATAAAAACAATCGAGAAACGACACCAGGGATGCTGGAATATCAACATGCTGGCAGACTATTGCTGATGCTTAGAAAGACGTTGCTGGCAGCAGCTATTTCCGAAAAACAAAGAAAAGGCAATTTCAGGATTGGCAACCGTGCAATCTTTTGTGTCATGAAAAAAGAGTATGCCATCATGTTTCGGCTATTCTTTGCGTTTTAATGCTTTTTGTCACCACAGTCTTTGCACTCCAAGGTCATATTATCTGCGTAGTTCTCATCTGTCTTGTAAGTCATAGTTGCAATTTGCAAGCATACAGTACACACTAACTGAAGTTTTGTGTTTGTTTAACCTCTGTATGTTTTCTACGCTGCGCATTGCTCTTCATAAGCTAGTTTACAAATCATGCCTATTACAAGAAGTCGCTAGTGTTTCAATAACATGTTAGCCAGTTTAACAAACCACGAAATGCGTAACCCTCTTATGCAACAGTATGTTAAAAAAGCTGCAATTGAATAAATTTAAAACATTCTATAGCTCAAAACTTGACCACATAGGGAGAATCTGACAACAGTTTTGGAATCAGCGCCCCAAAATTATCCCGAAAACGCTTTCAAACCCCAATCCCCACAAAATTCATTGAAAATTGTTGAGCTGTGATTTCTAATCTTTTCAATTTTGAGCAGTTGACCTTGTTTCTTCAGCTGATCTGTACGAACAATAGCAACTACTGTAGTCATCATAAGACGCAAGCCACACCTTGTGCAAAGATGTTGTCTTTTCTTGCGAACACATACCAAGTCACAAACCCTTCGTGCAATTAGTTCCCACATCTGACGCTTCAACACATCCTTCCGTCGCAAAAGGTCGGGTTGCGCAAACAGCAAACAGTCTGGTAGAGCCGCAGTTTCCTGATCGTGCTTTTCAGCCCGTTGCTGCCCAAGGGCGTAGGCAGAATTTTTCCACGGAGGGGGCGTATAACAGCACTGCATTGAAATACGAAACCAAAATCATGGAATAATTGCAAATGCACATACTCGAACTCCGTAACACACAGTGGAAGGAATGCATTAGTCTTGAAGAATTAGCAGAATATAAAATCATGCGGGCCCGCAACCAGGGTAGCAACCGGCCCGAAATTTTCAAAAACTTCTTTAGTTGTTAGGTACAACACAGGCCCGTAGCCAGGTTTTAGGTTTGGGTGGAATACACGTTTAGGGGGAAAGATTTTTGTTTTTATTGCATGTTCAAACCAAATTTTTCTCGACACAAAAAATTTTGGAGGTTCAAAAAAATTGGGGGGAGCATTGCTCCCGAATGCAACAACACCTTACAATCACTTTGACCCTGCCCAAAAATATTAGCTGGTTGTGACCCTAAAAGCACACGATCGTGATTTACGTTCATAGCAGAAAACGAGGGAATTTTCGCTGTGATAAAATCGTTAAGTACACCCGTCGTTAGATTAGAACGTGGCCATAGTCTAAAACCTCAAGAAAATTAGATCTTTACTCTAACCCAGTGTTTCCTAAAGAATGGGTTGCGACCCAAACAAGGGTCGCGAAGGGTCAAAAAATGGGTCGCGCGGAGGCGATGCAAAACTGAATTGTGTATTTTCAACGTCACCTGCTTGTCTGTGCCTCTCTGTAGCGTATAGGTACTTGAGGAAAGAGAAGATTTCTCACTTTGAAATCGAAATTAGCAACTTATTGCCAAAAGTCAACCATACAATCAGTATTTTTTTCAATATGATGTTTGCGTCTTGGGTCGCAGGGCGTCCACCAAACACAGATTTAGGTCGCCCTTACAAAAGTTTAGGAGCCGCTGCTCTAACCGAATGTGCAGCACCACAGTATTCGATTCACCCTTTTTAGCTGTTGCCAGACCCGTAGCCACGGGGGCATTCGGGGCAAAGCTATCCAAATCTTGTTGTGCCCAGATATTTTTTTTATTAAAACATATATTTGAAAAAATATATTTCCGCCCTAAAGATATATTTTGCTCCCCCAGACCTTAAAACCTAGCTTCGGGCCTGGCTATCGCCATGTCTTGATTGAGTGACTTACCTGCACCGCAACAGTAAACAACCACCCTGCCGGATTTTACCTGACCATTGATCATGGCCTCTCTGTTACAAGTGAGAAATCGCACGATCTGTTTTGTTTCTTTGCTCATTTTTTGCACTATTGCATGTCGGTCGATGGAAATGATACTCGACAGATAGTAGGCACTTTCATGAAATAAAACCACACGACACAGGTCATCCAAACAACATTTTGTTTTTACATGAACTCAGCGCGGATCCAGCTGGTAAAGTCAGGGCGATTTTAGTTATAGATGGTAGTCAAGTCTCATAATGGCTTCGTTATATTTCACAGCACTGCTGTGACAAAACAATGGACGACAGAATGGTCTTGTAGCGCGAACAATGAGACATTTCGAACATGACGAAAAATTTACTCGGAATCGGTTTTGATATGTTGTTTTCCTAATTGTACAAAATCATGGTGAATAAAAGTTACTTTTGTAAGTTGTAGGGGAGAGGTCACCCTAATTGCCCAAACTTGAATCCGCCCTGGCTGCACTAAGGTTCTATTAGAACTTAAGCCATCCCTCTGAGACTGGTTTTCAACCTGGGTTCGCAACACCCGTGGGGGTCGTTTGCCTTTTTTCGAGGGGTCGCGAGAGCTTCTGATAAAAATATTCATAAGTACTTATTTTATATTTCGTATATGGAAACATTTTTTGTCGTATCCGAAATAATAGGATCCCCTGGCAAAAATGATGGCCTACTTTTTCACTGAAAATTGCGTTAAATGTGATCACGACTATTACAAAGTTTTGAGTGTGATTATGACCATCACAGTACAGAGTACTGTTGCGTATGGTGACGCACGAATGCCTGTAACTCTGTGACGTTAAAATGTGCTGTGTTTGTAAATCAGATATCTGAATGCTGTAGTTAACTTGGGAGTTATTCTAGTTGTCAATGACTTGTTCTGTGGAGTGATTTGTATACGGCACGGGTCTCTCTCACGGATGCTGCTATGTGCATGAATTTAATAAATGAGTTTTTGTTCAGCATTAATCACTGTGATTTTCTTTAGTGCAAACACAACTGCATCACATAGCTATACCTGAGTGGAAATTTTCGGAAGGGGTCGTTAGGTTAAATTGGGTTTCAAAATGGGTGGGTGCATGAAAAAGGTTGAAAACTACTGCTTTAAGAAATAGTAGCAGCAGTATAGGCTCTTCAGAATTACTGACACTTCAGTTGAAGAGTTCTGTTGAACGCATTGTACGCCGTCATTCTCTGCAACAGCATATTTCACACAACTACCTTTCACTTCACAATTAGCATGGAATGCTAAGGGTTTTTGTTTAGACTTGATAAAAATTACATGCAAAAATATACAACGTCGAAAAGCACGGAAGTGCCGCTCCCCACTATTTGCCTCCTGGCTACGCCCATCTTGTGGCTTTACTCGTTTTATTATCGGCTTTGCCTGCAATCAGGCAGCAACCGGAAATTACGAGTGTTATCCGATCTGCCTCGCCACACCGTGCTCTGAGCCTCTGACGTGCAAACTGATTCTTTTAGGAGCGATGCAATCCGACCTACTGCGTTTACAGATTTAAAAACACGACACTTTAGTCTGCTGCTTCGTAGAGCACCGCACTTCACACACAAGTTGTTGTGATTTATTTCAAAATGACAATACCTAAACAAAAACTATTGACGTTTTTCATAAACACTATAGCCAAACCTGAAATCTACAACTTGACTGAGAGTAATGAAATATTGCAACAACTCCAGCCGAAAAGCAACTTTTGCACGTTGAACTGATGCTAAATAATGTCTTGACTTTCACCCAAACACAAAACTTGTACATTAATTGGAATAACACAAACAACTTGGCTACAAGTTATGTCACTTGATTTTGAACTAAGCATTGTTTTCTTTTGACAGTAATTTAAATAAAAAGCCTATTTAGCCCTTCATTTATACTAGTGAACGACTAACTGACTCATAAATTGATTTATAGTAACGATGTAACTGTTGACCCAGCAAAGTAGAGCAATTTTGTGTATGAGATGACCAGTGGCGTACGCAGAAAATTTTGATGGAGGGGGGAGTTTCATTCAGTGGCATATGGTGGTCATTCGTACATTATTTGGTGTGCGCTGTTTGTGACGTCACAATTTGACGTCATATTCCTGTTTCCAAACTAACGTTTTGGCGAAGTTTGTTGACATAATATGCACGTTATTCTACGCGCACTCCCCTTAATTTATGTGTCACTGAACTGAATATAAACTATCAGCGCTCCAGGTTAGAAATAAACTCAACGCTACGACACAGCAGTTCATAACTGCAAAAATATCAGACTGCGCGTTGATACAGTAGAGCAAAACATACTCATCACTGCCTCCAAGCAATTTACAACTGCAAAATGAGGCTCCGCTAATGTCTTGTCGAATACGAGCAGTGGAGCACAGAAAGTGTGCGGTTGGACTGTCTGAAGTACACTCCGGTTTACAAGATCAAGTCATGCTAAACTACACAAGAATTGAGAATGCGCATAAAGTACGCAAGAAAGCTTTCGATTGTTTAGTTTTCCTTTTTCCCCGCTGAGACATAATCAAATGCCTGAATGCTTCTATTTTAGCAACTGCTGTTTTTGAGCTCGTGCAACAGTTTTATCATGATACAGAAATTGGCAATGTAGCCAATGCGGTCAGCACTTGCGCTGCTCAGCCATAGTAGACAAAGCAAAGAGAATTGTTTCGGATAAAGTGTACTATCGTGGAACACAATCTTAAACAATGCGCAGTTGACGAAATATCTACAAAAAGTGCTGAGATGGTTTATGGATGTAGACGATAACCCAGATTCCCACCAAAGCCTAATTATTACTTTTTGGCGTATTTACAATGTTCCTTAAAAATCACATGCAAATTCATTCCGTGGTATTTGCATTAAGTCGACAAATTAACAAGCAAAATGTATGCGAAAAAATTAATCTCCTTTGCGCAGGCAATAAAGTTGTCGTAAAATATCAAGTTCAAAGGGGAGTTTTTAACCCCGACCCCCCTTGCGCACGCCCTTGGAGATGACTGCTTGCAACAGTCAAGCAAAAGTGCCCGGTAGCTGGAGGTTATAGATAACAGGTTAGGAGTTCGAACAGCAAGTGTCCAACTTCACTTGTGTGGTCAGATCAGGCCCGTAACCAGCTTAAGACACCAGGCAGGGCGCAAAGGTTTCTGAGAGGGGCCCAAAATTTTTAAACTATGTCCAATAGTTTCAAACTATGTCTAACACATTTTTCCAAAGGGGGCAAAAAATTTTGTAGGGGGAGCTTTGCCCCCCTGCGCTCCCTGGTTACGGGCCTGGGTTAGATCCTGCACTAACTAACCAAACCTTTGCCATGCGCGCAGGTACGGTAACCAAAATTAGTTTATTGAGTAGTAGGTTGCGGTGAGATCTGTTTAGTATTTGACTGAGTGTCTCGCCGAACGGGACAAAGACGACGCAATGTCCCTGGTGTTTAATTTTCAGATCCACCAAAAAGTTAAAAGCAACGCATTACACGTAGTGCGACTTATGTACTTCTGTAAAAAAGCTCTGACTCTTTGAGAAAACGATTCTTTGCATAGCCGTGTAAAATGTGTTTTGTCGTGAGCCCCACCGATGGAGTGTAGGCATATTGCAAGAAACGTACCCATTCCATGTCCACGACGATTAACTTCAAAAAAATTCTTTCGGAAAGTCATGATCTGTCGATAAAAGCGACTGTGCAAATAAGTTGTCTTTTCGCATTTTCAAAATAGATGTCATTTTGCTTTTCACATCCCTTTTCGACCTCCAATTAAAAAGTTTTGCACTGCTTTCTGACTGCCCAGCACCCCTGCTGTCAAAATTCCAGGCCTAGATCCGTTGCTGATGTAGAACAAATGATTCTGCCATTTTTACGTATCGGAACCGCAGAAAATGGAAATTTGTCACCAAGTTTTGGTTGGTGGGTAGAGTAAGAAAAAAGGTGGGCCACTACCAGGGAAAGGTTACGAAAAANGTCAGTTTTTTTCCAGTAACGGGACCACAAAGTGCAAATCGGATCCGGCACCGCGGGGCTACGCATTGGTAATAACCCTGTACCTTGTAATAGTTGCAGCTGAATGCCTTCGTCCGAGCCTGCAGTGCCATGTGCGAATAAACACAGGTCTACCGAAGATGATGAACGCCAGCATTCCTACCTAAAAGGTTTAGTGACAAAGCATATACTTAGTAACGGTTGCTCGTATTTTTAAAGGAGTGTGATGGATATGTGCAAGACAGAGGTAGTCATATATCTGTTGTTGAAAACTGAAATAGCGGAAGCAGGCGTGTAGCCACAAATTTTACTGGGGCACAAACAACCACCAAGTCCAACATTGAAATGTTTCATGGCCCTTGTTTGTAAAG
>JGI24022J15233_10000574_pt1 | contig 24744 bp, 15 predicted proteins | sample Ectturendosymbi2_FD_15233 | JGI IMG/M metagenome (IMG submission 15233)
CGGACGTAGCGGTGCCAGACACAGTAGGCAGAGGCATGGGACCACCACAACTGCAAATTGCAGGCGAAGCAAGAGGCTGGTCATGAGTGGACACAGAGGGATAGCTGGAGAGAGTAAGAGTCTCAGAGGAGAGCTGAGTACAGATCGAAGTAAGTACGTAGGAAACCACTGGTTGCGGTTGTGTATTAGAGAGAAGGTCTTGCTGTGGTGCAGTGGACATAGCGATGGAGTTAGGAGTGCTGATACAAAATGAAAAGTGCGGAAACGATCGGAGATAACACTTGCCCGAGCGTAAGCGACCTGTGGTGTCGTGAAGGGAAACGAGCCGTGACTCGCAACTGTTTGAAAAGGTTGTTTGCACTACTGATCGTGACAGTGTGCTGGTTTACGTGGTTAGCGAGAATAAACAAATGAGGATTAGAAACTCCGAGCGAAAACTGCTCAGGTTAACAGGAAAATAAATCGGTCAGTCGAATCAGAATTAACGATGCGCGACAATGCTTTAGCAACCTGACAGAAAACGTGTAAAAAAATGAAGTCTGTCTTACAAAAAAGTACCAGAGCTATGTGACAGCACAAGGAATGAGCTAAGAAAAACAAGCTAGTAACAAACTCAGGCAATAATGGGAGTAAATGAAGTCAGCAACAGCAATGAATTAAAAATCAACGATTAAACAAACAAATCAGCACAACATAAAAAGGCAATAGAAAATGAGCAAAAAGTGGCAAATGCGCAAATTCAGTCAGCGACTGTCTGAGTAAGAGCTGCCAAGCGCAGGCAGGTTACAGTAAAAAGCAGCGAGGAAAGGTTACAAATGCAAAATTGAGCCGCGTTGTGGCATGAAACATTTCCAAGTTCGTAAAGAGCTTAAATGCGATGTCGTCGCACGGCGTTACTTGATAACGGCAAAAATGCCAGCCGAGAAAGTTTTTGTTCGATTTGAAAAACGAAACAGTTTTACTTGGTGCTCGGCGAGCAATCGAACATTGCAGTAGCTGCGTCAGTACAAGATGAGGAGACTTGCAGAAACGGTGCGATAGATCCAGAAAGTTCCAAAGATCACCGAAGTGCATGAATCCAAATGCACGGCAAGCAAAAGCCAAGTAGTCCGAAACCACGCGAGGAAGATGATTTTCCTCAGTTAGCGTCGATCAAAGCGAAGCGCACCACGGAAACTGAACGCAGGTTCAAAGCAAATTGCTGCTTGAAACATCCACTTGCAGAATCTTGCTTTTGAAGAGCAAAGAAAATCGTAGGCAGCTTTTCCAGTCTGGGAACCAATATAGAAGACCCGGTCTGATGAACCAATGTAGGGTTTTCCTTGGTAGGAACCTATATGGAGGTTTGGGGTGTTGCCAAGCGTAGACGTTGCTTGCGAGAAATCCTGTCGTTGCATGCAGAGATGCTGGTTTCCCCAAAACGCTACCAACGAGGCAGTCTAGTCGTTGTATGATTATTGTTCTAACTCCCGACTAAAACTGCCTGACATTTTAAGTTGCCAAGCCGAAGCAAGGCGTTTGGCTCTCACCACTTGATAGTTCGTTTCACAGATTTGCTGGTGCGCAATCTTTGTTTACAAAAGGCTTCTGATTAGCAGCAGCAGAAATAGCTTTACGATGGCGCGACAGCAGAAACAGCCAACGTGGTCTGTGCGCTAGCGATACAAAATTCGACTCTTTTAAAGCGTGGTGTCCACGCCGATTGACAAAATTTAGAATGCGAAACGAGGTTACTTCGCGAACGCAGTGGAGCACGCACACACGAATTCCCTTGAAGCGAATGACAAGTAGATACAAACCAGACCTCACGTACGGAATACAATCACGAGTTGGAAACGGCATTTCGTAATGCGAAAAGTTAAATCCACTATACTAGCTCTATAAGTGATCAAGGATCATCAAAAATAAATGAAGATACAGGACCATTGTTGTCGACTTGATCGACGCTAAAGTTAAGATTGGTTGGGTATTTGTTGTGAACCTCCTTTTATTTATCACTTGAACAGAAACGGAGTTCCAAAGCACAATGTTGTATCGCTTTGTCCCAGTTTTGCTTCTATCCTAACCGTCTCTTAAGATCCTTCAGAAATACAAACGATTTGGAATTTCGTTTGATTTCCAGATAACCTCGTCTCTAAACTGGTGGGTGAGGCAGACCAGCGAGTTGGAGATTCACGCCGTTGCCGTTGAGAGACAGAAGGAATTCGCCGATCTCGAAAATGAGGTGCGTGTTGCAAGCTTGCATAACACTAAGCAGCACAGATCACAATAGCTACTGTTTTTCAGTCGTAAACTTATTCTGAAATCTCGCGCTTTCTCGCGGGATTGAAATGAGTATCATAGGTTGCACACTCATAATGTAGTCAATTTCAAATGCCGCTTGCTACAATAAATCTTGATGGGTTGTGCGTTGTTATGCAGGCACCTTACTCTATCGAGGAGACAAAACCGGAAAAGAATTGGCCGACGAAGGGTTCAGTTACATTCAGCGAGTACAGCACGCGATACAGGGAAGGCCTGGATCTGGTGCTCAAGAAGATATCTTGCGAAATACATTCCGGTGAAAAGGTTAGCGTGATTATTTGAGACAAAAACAGATTTTTTAAACACTGTTTTATGATGCTTTACATTCTGCTTACCTAAGATTGATTTGTAAGAGGTCGAAATACCGCCGATGATTGGATCAAAAAGAGATGCACACTTAAAGGTATTTTACCTCAGCTCGTGCAATTTACTTCAGGTACTGTATACTCTTACTGTTATAGAAAATACGTTTGTCATTTAAAATATTACCATGATTGTAAAATGTACTGTATGCCGTTCGGATTTAGTGACTGGGACTTGACCATTGTAAATCAGTTGAGTACAACGTTTTAAAATTTTAAAGACATAGGAGCATGTGTAGGTATCTCTCTTCCAACTGCTTTTCAGTTTTTTTTGTTCCACTTCAAACCATTCAACAAACATGTTGGTTTGAGTTTTGACGGAATGCGGTGTCCCTACCAGACCTGATAAAGCTTTTCCCACCTTGAATGAAGGTTGTTCGAATCCAATCGCTGACCGTTTAATCTTGGGCACCCTTACCAAGCAGTGTATAAAACAAATTTGTCCTCATTTTGTAACCCAAACAAGCTATTGCCGACAGAAAAAATCACAAATGAATCACAAATTTAATATCATTTACTCCAACCAGTCAGCTTAATGTACGCTTAAGATGGTATTTCCTGATTACCTTATTTTGCTGCAGGTGGGAATTGTTGGAAGAACTGGTGCAGGAAAATCTTCCTTAACCTTGGCACTTTTTCGTCTCATTGAAGCTGCTGGAGGCAAGATCGAAATTGACGACGTCGACATTTCGAAAATTGGGTTGCACGACTTGAGGTCGAAGGTCACCATCATACCCCAGGTACGTAGATCATACCCCAAGTACGGAGATGGCCGAATTTGCTACTGTTGCGTTTAGAAAAAATATAACAAGTCACTTGTTATGACTGAACTTTGCCTTAACACAATTTACACAATACAACTCTATGCACTTTTGTACAAACACGCTTGTTGCGTGATAAATAGCAACAGCTTCACGAGCTTGATGTCCTGATTCTCAGCAAGAACGCCTGCTGCAAAACTTGAAATAGAAAAAAATATTGTTCCAACGATTTCCACAGGAACCGATTCTTTTCTCTGGGACGCTTCGGATGAATCTGGATCCGTTTGGTCTTTACGCTGACGACCAAATGTGGACTTGCCTTGAACACTCTCATCTCAAGGAGTACGTGAGCAATTTACCCGACAAACTGGACCACGTGTGTTCTGAAGGAGGAGAAAACTTAAGGTGATATTTGAAAGAGTTGGTAAAAATTTGCATGATTTCAACGCTAAAATTACTCATAACAATACAAAAAATACAAGTTGAAAACTTTTTGGTGACTTTACTACGTATGGCATACACGCTGCATTGCCCGACTCTCATGGTAAGCACACTTCGAAACACTACTCTTGCAGTTCGTTTCAGTCACAAAAAGTATGAAGTTTATAAGGAAATGCATTTCTAATGCCACCATGGCAGCTTAATTAACATTGGTGCATATTTATTTTCTCTTTCCTGCTACCAAGTCGTCTTGCTGGTACGTTTGTTTCTCGCGGTGTGCCTGCAGCAGTCTAAATTAGATGATTAATTGTTAGGAGGCCAGTGCTTTGAAAGATATAAATGAAGCAATCTATAAAGAAGTGAAAAGCGGATGGTACTGCCCTGGGCCAAACCGTCTTTTGCGAAGCCTGTTGGCGACTTTATTCATGTTATAGGAAAGCATTGAAGCTTCTCTGCTATAGTCAAGTTATACTTTGCGTAACGTAGATGCGGAACGATATATAAACCAATGGTTCTTACTAGACACGAACAGCAATTTGCAGAATTTCTACCAAGCAGCATCAAGTCACGTTTTTGCGTGATACGGAAGTAGCTCAAGTGTGTGCAGTGTGAAAATGTGCGAAAAGAGACTTTTGCTTGTAACTGCTTCTTGAAAGCGTAGGATTAAAAATCGCTTTTGACATTGCAAGTGACCGCCAATTTCGGTTCGCTGACACAAAACGACGTAAGTACAGCTTTGCAGACCTGATCACCAAAATCTGCTTTGTTCAGGAAACCACTTGTATTTGTGGTTTTATTGGCTAGGAAAATATACAGGCTAACAGAGCATTTGCGCAAACGATGATATACGTTGGTTTAAGAAAAATTTCTTCATTCAGTGGGAATGATCTACGATTGTCTTCTCATAAATGTTGTTTCCGTGAATGATTGGAAATGAAGTATAAGCTCGTTAACAATATTTTTCATAATTAATAAAACCCATAGGAAACCGGTACAGTTTTGAAAAATGGCAATGACCTCTGACAACGACGAGGAACCCTTTATATGGTAATGTTTTTCCTTGGTTACAGTATCGAACGGGAATGAACTTTTTGTTTGAAAGTAAATTTTTTATGCCGTTTTTTCGCTCAGTGTTGGGCAACGCCAACTGATCTGTCTTGCTCGGGCACTGTTGAGAAAGACAAGGATCCTGGTGTTGGACGAGGCGACTGCCGCCGTGGATATGCAGACCGACGACCTCATACAGGCAACCATTCGCGACCAGTTTAAAGAATGCACCGTCATCACCATTGCTCACAGGCTCAATACCGTCATGGACTATGACAGGTAAGGCTGTATGTCACATAGCTAAAACTGCTGCAGATAAAATACATAACAGTTTTTGTCGCTGTGAAGGTCAACCCCCTTTAGTATTGATCTTAATCAAAATAAAAACTAGGATAAAATGCGTTCTTGTCGCTTAGTTTTCATACACTCGTATTGAATGAGGAACACCTTTCATGGCGGTTTCCAACAGTTTAATTGTTAAGACTTATGAAGCAACCGTGTTGACTGAATCATATTGGTGCCACAAATTTTTGATGACAAAATCTTGTGAGTTACGCATTAAGTGAAATGTTTGCTTTTACTTTTGTCTAGCATATTGACTTATTCTCTCGAGTTCTTCTCAGTTAATCCAAAATGAGCATTCTTCCTTGTTGCGGTTCTGATAAAATGTAAAAGTGAAACGTCATAACAATTTCATAGCCACAGTAAAATCGCCTTTGGAAGCCATGTGAAATCCGAGCAAAACTATGCGGTTGCTTTAAAGGTTGAACAAAAGCCTTGATCACAAAAGATGTAAATTCCAAATTTCCGACAGACTAATTTTTGAAAAATAGGGCGCCACTGCACACCATTGTTAGAAATGGCACCTATAGAGCCGACACCTCCACATGAGTTCTCTTGGGTTTATTTAACAGAAGAAACAAAGCTATTATTTTCACAATAGAATTATTATGATACAAATTTGCCGATAGATTCCTTGCTTATCTCACATGTGGATACTAGTTACTTGAATACAGATATGTGCAAGTTTGAATCATCGCAAAAAGTTAAAAGTAGAGCCCAGTCGGCTGGTTCCTTGAAAGTTTGCAGAAAACCTTGAGCTTTTAATTGTAGAATTATAAAGATAATTTAAAAAAAATAGTCCAGCCTCTAGTGCAATAAGTGGTGATCTGAAATGACACATTTAATTGACAGGGAACGAATCAGGTGTGAACAGTTTGAATTAAAACCGCGGCGGTAATTAATACTCTTTTATGATCAAGGTGATATAGACGAAACACCTCACGTAACACGCACGTCTGGTTGAGTAGAACTCTCCATACACATTTCACATGTTAAATAGAAATATCGTAGGGATCTAATTCATTGCATGGACAAACTTTTTTTCGTTCCCCATCCTTCACAATATCTTCTCGTAGGCAATACCCAAAAGTTGCGCATAGATCCGCTGCAAATAACTTTTGTTTCGTCGGTTCTTTGACAAGGTCGATCAAAAGTGTTGGTTAGGGTTACAGACGTTTTGTGACTTACTACAGTGCCTTGAGATCTTGATTTTTGGTCTTGATTTGTGTAAGCAAGGCACTTGATGCAAATACAAAATGCAAATTCCTCACAGTTTTATATTCCAAACTAATTTGTTTATATCGGCCAGTTACATAACCTACATGGTCAAAGACAGTCTAATTCAGGGGTGGGGAACCTATTTACTACCACGGGCCGCATGAATTGTGCATTATCGCTAGCGAGCCTCAAAATCCATAAATTTTATCCTAAAATTCTACCTTGATCTACCTATGAAGAAGAGTGACTTCTCCTGATTTACTAATTAAGTACCTGCTTATCATGGGGCTTCGTTTTGACGCGATGTTGTACTCTAGCTTGGATAAAAAAAATTCTGATCCGGGCAATAACAAATGTTCATTCGGGGCTTCGGGCCGCATTTGGTCCGCGGGCCGCAGATTGTTCACCCCTGGTCTTGTTAGAATCCAACAAATCCGAAGGAAATTGCTAGCTTCACGAACAAGAAAATCTTAAAAATCCTGCTCATTTGTAGATACAATATAACTGCATGATGCATTAAAACGTGTCCAAATTAAAGGCCAGTCCTTTAATTTATAGTCAAAGCAATTAACGCAAATGGTGCAAGGTGGAAGAAAGGACGTGACATGACGCGCTGGAACATGACATCATGAATTAAAATCACAAATGCAGCAAATTGCTATAACGAACGATTTTGAACTTTGTTGAACCAACGTAATTCGGAGCAAGTTAGAATGAATATTCACTGAAGTGATTTTGGTCTGTCGAAGCAAGTCAAAATTGTCTGGTTTAGCTTTGGTATCTTCAAATAAGTGTATTTCTTAAACTAGCTTACGGTAATAATTTTTTGTGGTGTCCATAAACTTCCTAACATTTCACCACCTTTGTAGAACTCACAACGTTCTCCTGTTCAAGAAAACTTAACTGGTTGTCCAGCAGTTGTTGCAAAAACGAAAGAGACTACCGTCTTTCCTCTGTGTTTCCGTCAGTCTAAAGTTGATGAAGGTCAATGCAGAACATAAAGTTTTTGAAGTTCGATAATAATCGAAAGTCAAAAATCAATCTAAAACAGTTTTTCAAAGGTCAATATAAACGTGAAGCATTCATCTGAAATGCATAAAATTGATGTGCGGTCCATTTCAGTTTCGCAACATCTGTTTTTAAATGTTTTTAGAATCCTTTTTAAATGTTTTTAGAATCCTTTTTAAATGTTTTTAGAATCCTTTTTAAATGTTTTTAGAATCCTTTTTAAATGTTTTTAGAATCCTTTTGCTTGATGCCGGGAAAATCGCGGAATTTGACGCTCCATCGGAACTCTTGCGACGCAAAGGCACCTTCTACTCCATGGCCGAAGATGCTGGTCTTGCTTGAGTCGACCACGTTTTCGGATATTGTAATGAAAAACTATGTTCTGTTGATGCACAGGATCAATTCGTGCATTGCAGGCAGTTCCATTGAGCAGTGATACGTGTTAGTTGATGTTGAAAGTTTGAATGCACGCAAGCAGCTGGCCTATCAGCGGATTCAACAGCGATTGTACCTTTGTCTATAGAAGCTAGAACTGGTGAAGAACTACTTTTGTTTGAGTTCCTGACCTTAATTATCTCCTCAACATAAGATAGAATAGTTGGAATTGATTTGTGCATGGTTTTGAAATGCAGCGAAAAAAATACAACTTTTTTGCAAGCGATTTACTCGTGTGTGTTGTTTATTTGAGACTGACTTGATATTTAGCGCCGTGGCAACTGGTGCCTTGACATCAGGTAGGATCGTATACAAAACTGCAGTAACTGAATCATAGCGTGTATGCTTAGTATAGGTAATACTAAAGTGCAGTCACGAACATGAAATGATGCCAACTTTAATCGACGCTTTAACAGGCTTGCTCTAAGTTGTTGCAATCACAGAACGCATTCTAGTTACCTTGTACTGTATATTGTGTCCAGGCAAATGCAAAGTTGATACGAAGCTTTTGGGCAAAGTTAATTTGTAGCTACCGTGATTAGTGCTGCGTATCCTGAAATAACTGAGGCGGAAACTTTAACATGGTGTTGTCTTCAGAAAAATTAGACCAAGTATAACAGTATCAAGATTTTTGATCGTCGCCATCCCTTCTTCCATCAGGTTTTGTTTTAAGATACTTTAGCATCCATCTATTAAAATTAATGGACATTTTATTCATGATCATGCCGTTGACTGGTCTGCGACGCTTTACTTTTGAGCAGCTGTAAATCTTTCTGGTACGGTCCAAGCGCAGGCGTGGTGATAGGAAATGGATTTGGTTAAGCTAAAGTCGCATAAACTTTACCTCCATCACAGGTTCCAGCTGGTGGCATGCCCAGAAATCATGAACTGCATAACTTGGTGACACAATAGTATCAGTTTCAGTTTAGGTTGATATTCACCATCCACTTCCTAGACTTAGCATTCTGTGAATCACCACAAAGGATCAAACTTGAATTTAAGCTGCACGGCTGTCTATCAGCCTTGCGACGTACTTGATCGCTGTCAGCATCTTACTGCACGTAATTTTTCAATCTTACGAAATATTTACGATCAATGACGACAAAATGGGGTATGATCACAAAATGCCGATATTATTAACTTTGATAGGCAACCTCACAAAAAACACAAAAAAATGAAAATTCATTTCATATCACTTTTATTATTCACAAAAACAATCCAAATTATTTGATATCTTCCAAGATTTGTAACTTGACTTTTATTGCGAACCATGAAAAATACATTCAAGAAAATCGTTAAATCCATTTTTGTTCGTGCAGTCTACGTCAAAACTAAATACCAGATCTCGCCATACATCCAGTTCGGTACTCATGCAATGGTGATCATGAGCGGGTCAACAGTTTAATAAAAAAATTATTTTTTAATTGTCCTTTAATAAAGAAATTATGGTCAACAAAGATGAATTTGTTAAGTTGTCGCATTAGCGGTAACATACTTAAAAACCTCGATTGGATATCTTTTGCGATAAAGTGCAGTGCAATTTTCAACGAAAATTCAAAAAGACTTACCATACACGTAAGCCCTGCTCAGGGATAAAATAAAATCTAACACTGTTCGTATCATAGGCCTAATTGGGCTGATATCGTTCCCACCACAACCAAGGCTTGCGCAAACGTTTCAGGAGCAGAAGCACGTTTTCAACAATTCAGCAAATACAGTATTTTCAAGATCATCTGATCTGCAAATACAAGCTTGTTGTATTTCGAAAAATTTTTGCATTCTAAAAACCAAACATAAGTTTTTGCTCAAAAATGATGGTTGTAAACATACTGAAAGCGACAAAACGGGAGGAAAATGCGGGAATTCCCCCAGTAGTCTTCATTACCGGTCGGTTGAAGACAATATTTATTCTGCTCAAAGATTGCGATTCTACGTGTAACAGAAGTATGTTGAGACATGAAGGTATGTTATTTCAGATGTTTTTTTTTGTATTTCAGCTGCAACCTAAAGCGTAGATTCTCAAAAGGAGCGAAAGATGATTACAATGACAATTCCGATCACAAACATGTGAAATTGTTGCAATACCCTTCCTATATGTGCAAATTCTATTTTTAGCACAATTTGAGCACTGTAGCTTTTCTTGCCAAACCTTCTGATGATTTGCCCAAATAGGCCGATTTGTTGCACGTCGAGTATGCAAGGCTAAACTGGGCGATATCACCCTCACTCGAAGAATATAAAACTTATGCAAATTTCCAATACTGCTCGACAGAGCGCATAAAAAATCAGCTACGGAAAGAAACAGCCTTAAACGGTCACTATAAGTGTGCCTACATTTAAGTTGTGATTTGTCCCCACTGGGCAAATACACCTGAATGGGGTTTATAAGCCGATTCTTCCAGTAGATTCTGTAGCTGACGGCATATGCGCTCTGTCAAGTAGTATTGAAATCTGCATGCGCTTTGTATATTTTGAGCAAGAGAGGGATTACTGCCAAGATGGCAAAGCATACCTGGTGTGTGAAAACGAAAGCTGTGCGTGAGGTCTCCAGTGTCGTTTTGTCAAAAACAAAATTGAAATTCTGATGCAAGAGCAAGCTTCGTAATTGAGTCTCTTGAAGGAATTCGCTGATAAGACAAGCAGTGTCGTCGCGCATCACTCATGGTCAACCTTGGTTGTTCATACTTTAATCTCTAAAAGGAATTTTGCCATTTTGACTAGAACAGGGTCTAAAACCAAAATTGCTCCGGGGGTCAAATGAGGACTAATAAATAAGCCGAGGGCCGCATTATGACGCTGACGCAACAATAGCAGTACCTGAACCTTACTAGAAACAGCTTTTAATTTTATTTCTTGCGAAAGGGGTCATGAGTTACAGACAAATCATTTCTAGCCGTCTTTACGTTCGTTGAAAGGAACTTGTTCGCTCGCTAGCCGAGCGCTTTTAAACACCGGTGAATGAACCAAGTGACATAAATGTTCAATTAGTTGAAAATTCCCAAAAAGCATCGCGGCCCGCACAACACGTCCTTCCGGGGCCACGCGTGTTTGAGACATCTGGACTAGAGGTACCTTGTGGGCATCAACAGTGCAAAATAATACTGAAAAGTATCGTTTTTTCATGTCTCAACTTAATTTACTTCTGTTTCATGTAGAACCACACGTTTCGAGCAGAATACAATTTTGAACTTCAACTGAGCGTCAATAAAGACTACTGGCGGAATTTCTGCATTTCCCCTACCTTTTCAGTGTGTTTATTATGCTTTTCACCAAATGTTTTGAGAGAAAATATGCTTATTTAAAAAAAAACATTTTTTGAAACACAAGTTTTGAGAGAAAATATGCTTATTTAAAAAAAAACATTTTTTGAAACACAAGTTTTTTTTCGGTCAGATGAACCTGATCAAAATTGCTGATTTGTTGAAAAACGCGCCTGTGCTCCTAAAACCTTTGGAACAACCTTTAAGGTCTCGTTTAAAATGTTGGTCGCTAGAGCACTCTAAAAAAATCAAAAAGATAGCCAATAGTCCAAACTACTTTTGCAAGATAATATAACAATAATTCATTCACTCGGTCAAGCAACGACTATTGAAGGTAGCTTGGTACCCTTTCACCATGCACACTATAATCATAGGTTTGTGCCAGTGGTTCCCAAACTAGGGCTAAATTACCCCCAAGGGTAATATGCGATTTTTCGGGGGGTAATGCGAAATCAAAACCACAATTTTGTTCTATATTATGAGCGATCACTGCGATATATTGTGGGTAATAAGACCTAATTGCTACCTTGGATTGGGTAACGGCTCGAAAAAGTTTGGGAACCACTGGTTTATGCGAAACGCTTTTTGGGTTAAATACAGTAAAAACCTGGTAGGACAACACCGGAAGGTTAGACGTAATCATAAGTCTATCACTAAAGAGAGAAATGAGGAAGCAAGCAACCATCGTCATTAAAATTTATTACATATTCCGAGGAGCAATAAATGTGTATCAATACACTGCGAGGATTGTTATTGACTTGGGCGTTACGAAACACTTACTTCTGTAACAACAATTAAATTTGTTGCACTGCATCACCGCATAATGTTGTAGTATACGACTGAGGTATAGAATAGTTTTCATCTTGTGCAAGAGACGTGCCACTAGAATCACGATTTTTTAGTAATTACACCACAGTTACTGACGAGTTAACCAGTCTACACTGTTACTAAAACGAATACCGTATTTATTCGACTGTGCCGTTCTTGATTGGAAGTCGCACTTGAACATAGGATACCTATGCCTGTGAAATACTTTCCCGTACTAGCATGTTTCGCGTTTAATTCGCAACCCTGGTAATGATGATTACACCACTATAACTGCCTTCTGTTCATCATAATCCCTCATGTGGCAGATGTGAACTTGATGCTCAAGAGAATAGAATGCGAAAAGAATTTGGTCGACCAAACGTAGCCACGGAAAGGCTGAGCGTCATCAATAACTTTTGAATAAGGTACTGTAAAAACGTAAAAGTGTAAACCGCCCTGCATTATAAGCCGCACGAAATGATAAAAAAAACTTTATAAGCCGCTGCTTACAATCGAATAAATACGGTAGGCGGTTTCGAAGTATTATCTGAACTTTGATCATCACAACATTTCCTGCTTGCAGGCTTTGTATTTACTTTCGAAAGTAATTCTGAACCGAACAGTTTTTTTTCAGGTAGAACTCTCCTTGTCAAACAACTCTCTGTCAAAGCACAAAGTTTTGGCTAAATCAAGTCATCGGTATTTTATTAGAGCTGAAAAATTTGTAGCACAGATGCAGTTAAGTAGATTGCTTAACAGCCATAACTCCCAAAAGCCCTTAGAATCCACCTAGTGCAAAATGTAATTTGAAGAGTTCGCAAATGCCACGCGGAAATGACAGAAAAAGTAAAATATGATCTCATTTCACAGTTATAAGGCGCTTGTGTGTAAACTAAAACAAGTGGGTAAGTTTTCAATCGTCACTATCGCCAGGAAAAAGGCGTCTGCGAGCTCTGATGACAAGATTAGATTTGTAACATTTTAAGCAAAAGAAGTTTCTTTCTTAAATGTAACTGATGACAACAAGAAATCAGAAATTTATAAGCAAATAAAATATTTTTTAACTTCTTACTTTGTTGAAATATGCGGATTAAAGGTGCGTGCGAGCGCTATACACGTAAGTTACTGTCTTTATTACGCCGTTGTATTTAATACTCTTTGAAGTTTCTACGCTCGTTTAAAAAACAAAAATGATACCATATAATTGCTACAATGACATGCAAGGTACCACTTGTAAGTATCTGTAGAAAAGAATCCTTTCGCAGCAAGAATCAGGCGCTATATCGTGTTCACAAGGTATATATTTTGTACAATGATCAGGCGCATTCAGGTCTTATTCAAATAGAAACTGAGTGCTACAGACATTTTTGTGAAGCTGAATGTCGAGGTTAGCTGAATGAGCTTATACTAAGCGATAAAACAGGGTTGTGGAGTCGAAGTTGCAAGTAGTCTTGCGGTCTTTGGGCGGAATAGGAGCCGCATTCCTAAGAACACCAGGAGTCAGAGGCGAATTTTTTTCCGACCCCGACAGACCAATTTAATCATTTTTACATCACACTCCTAAGTTAGGAGTCCTAACTCGTGCCTGTTGAAATGGCACAATTTTTTGAATCTTTCATTATTGAAACAGAGAATTTGTGCTGTGCATCACGATTATCAAATATAGAATAGTTCTGTAGCTAGCTACTCGCTCTCGCTATATACCACTTACAAAGGCTTCCTGAATGTAGTTCATATTTTGATGTTGTTATTGTTTAATTCATTCACGTTATAGTAGCTGCTCATAGTAAACAGACTGATTTTTATGATTAGTTATATTCTTTAAAAAAATACTTCGATTCAAAGCGTGAACTCATGGAGCTAGCGACAATAACAAAATGCTCATTTCCAAAATAATTTTAGTTCGCTTCCTTGCCACTGTTGACAGGCAAACTCCATTCACGTTATGATAAGGAGTCGGACATTTTGGAAAGGTCGTAGTCGGAATATTTTGGAAGCTAGGAGTCGGAGTCGGACATTTTACCTCCGACTCCGCAACCCTGAAAAATATGATCCACAGACCTATTTAAAATCAAACAGTAAGATAGGAATCAATGGGGAGCAAATACAAACTTTGAAAGTGTATTAATATCATATACAGGGTCTTATCGAACAGCTTTTCCATCATGCAAAAGCACTCACGAAGACTGAGAAAAGAAATACAAATAAGGACGCTTGGATTTTGTTTACAGCACTGGTTGTCGCCATGGTCGTTTTTGGTGCAAAGCGTTCAGTAACCAAAGCTATTTTTTGCTTTGAAGTCTGTTTCTCAGGCGTTGTTGAATTCGTTTGCTTCATTGATGGGTGCGAAAACTTTGATGTCATTGTTGTTTGACCCATGGGCATTTCATGAGATGGAGACGTTGCTTCGGTTCGTTGCTGTGTTGAGGTGGGGTTCAAAGTTGACCTTGCTGTAGGTCGTGCTTCAAAATCACATAAAGGAAATATTAGACCAACCGATTTCACGTTCGCATCTGGGTTATACAATCATGCTACTTACTGGAAGGAGGAGATAAAGTTGGTTTTGTGTGAGCGGTGTTTTTCATTGTTGTTTGGATAGATAGGGTGGTCATTGTCTGCGGGCTTCGAGTTGCTTGTGTTGAAGAACGTTGGGTTGTGGTAGAGACCGATGACTTGGGAGCTGTTGCTGGTGTAGTGCGAGCTGGCATTGAAGTTATTTCAGCTATTGTGCGACTGTTACAATTATCGCCGCTGCAGCACGCAGCGCTGCACGACCTGAAACAACAAACATATTTTCGCTACTCTAACGCCGGATCGCATACTTTCACGAAAAACGTGTTGTCTGTTGCAGAAGTGCGGAATTAAGATTAATGAAAAGCAACAACAACTGCAGAGCAGTTTTTAATGAAATGGCAGCATGAATTGCCTGCTGAGCTTCGTTGATGTTTTTATGCATGTGCTTGATGAGGCGTGTCGGGCAAGCTCTTGCTCGCTTTGAGTGTTTAGATGTAATGTATTAAATGTATTAAAGGGGTGCTTGGCGGGGTAAAACTGAGGTATCATGAGATAATGCGGGCGGTTGTCATGCCAATAACGTAATTTGAAGACTCCGTTTTAATACGGTGTTTACATACGAAATAAGTATCAATCACTAGTTACCGTTTGTAATAATGGAGTTGGTTATTCAACACATAAGAACTGCCGCCACCACCAAAAACATGAAATTTAAGAACACTAAGCTGTTCTTAAGCGGTGTCAAATTATCTATACATGACAGATAAACGATAGGGATGCAAGTAATTGCAGGGAATCCTCAACTTGCGGTAGTTTCGAAACCGAAAGATTTTCCAACACTCTGCGGAAGGATTTTTTACGTCAGTTGAAGGCATACCCTGTACTTGCACTTGGACCACCGCAAAACATAAAAATAAACTTCTGGAAAATCACCTTCAAGCACTACCAGATGTTTAAATGCAGTACGCTCTGAAACCATCTACTTATCTCCAAACTTATACGAAGCGTATGTACATCAGCCGCATGCACAACCGATATGTCACGGACAAGTGATTACAGACTATAGCCTGCGCAAAAAAAATTAACTTACTGGTCTCTAGGTCTGAATTTCTCACGGTTTCGAACTACACGAGTTAGGGTTATATTCACGACACAAATGTTAAAGATTAAAATACAGATTTTCAATATTTCTATGTGGAGCTTCCGTCGCAATCTCAAAATATCTTAGGTCCAATATGCCTGGACCCGACGATGGTCTGTTAACAATTACAGGCTCTAGCTTTGCAGCAGGCTGTTTGAGGAATTTCATGCCTGGTTCTGCTCTCATCTTCTTGCAATGATTCAAGCTTGCACTCATCATTCAGCAATAATTGTTAAGTCACAGCGGTGACCAACACCAAGCGAATCAATCGCAATTTATTGCGTAGGGAAACTAGTTTCGCCTGTTACGCATCTTCAGTCCTTATTCAAATAGATGGTCTGTTAAGTAATTACTAGTTTCTTAGTGGTGAAGCACAGTGCTTCCAGATACTTGACCCCTCCTTTTCCGCATCAGAGCATCAGAATTCGGAGAATGTTTTGTGAAGCGGCAATTCTTAGCACCGAGTTGTGATGCTGTTCGCTTATCCTGGAATGGAGACAAGTTTTGCTGATGTTCATGACCGAAAAGATGTGCTTACAGACAGATTCTCTGCCAAACATGGACAGGACCTTTGAAGCTGAGCATTTAACTTTCGTATAATTTGGGCCAGCGTGTTGATAAAATGTGACAAATTCACAGCTAGAAAACTTTTCTTTCAAGACAGAATCATTTTGTATTTGAATTACTTCGAGCTGCATATCTTCTGATGGATTTCGAAAGATATCTAGATTTCGAAAGAAAAATCTGGGCTCAAAGTCTTTTAGCTGGGAGATATTTTCATTGTAGTTTTCTGTTTGGTCATCATTGCACAATCATCAGTAATTTGGAAGGATTTGAAGGTTGGGAAGTGTGCATAATTTTTTGCGGCAATCTACTCTGGAAAAGCAGGAGTTTTCTTTGAAAAACACGAATAGAACCATACAGCAGCTCTGTAACCAGTCAAATTTTTGTTGCGTTTTTATGTTGAAGCGATTCAAGTGTTGTGTAATATCTACCATGAACGGCAAATCTTTCACCCAAGAAATGCAACTAAGTTCGCTCAGTACTTTTCCTGTTCTTTCCATATGACTCTGTACTGTGTGTAGCTGCACAATTCAAAAAAGCGCTTCAGCACGATTCCTCGGCTTACACCCGCGGATATAAGTCTCGTAAAGTTGGTAAGGTAGTCCATGGTGATTCTCATTTTCCTCCAGGGAGGAGGCTACACAGCACGTTTCTGTACATCGTGCAATTCGTCTTATGACATGGGTGGTCTGGATGCAATTTCACAATACCTCGTGTAGCGTTATCACTACACCAGCTTTTATCCCTACCATCTATGGTGGCCCGTCTGTTACTAAACTTACAATTTGCTTCCATTCTACACCTACTTTATCTAATGCTGCGAGTAAGCTAGCAAAATAATTCATCACTATTGTAGTTCCTTTCATTGGTAAAAGTTTACAAATTCTTCTGTGGTCTGCATCTCTTCATCAAAATCTCGAATGAGTAGTGAAAGTTGAGCTACATTAATAACAGTGACGTAACTAGAGGTTAGAGCCACAGGGGAAATTTAACTTAAGGGGGCCCACTGACTACCGTATTGGGCCCACCAGGCAACACGCGAAAATACATTGAGAAATGATAATGAATCTGGATGTGGATGGCTGTACTTAAACCAGAAATCAGCCAAAACCACTTCGAAATACGGCAAAGACAACAACCAAATGAAAAACAAAGGAATGCAGAGTACTGAAATATAAGCTAAGTGGGGACCCGATTATTACATTTAGCTTGCCAGGGGGCGGGCGGTCCGCAACCCTGTCCCCCGTCAGTTACGCCACTGTGCAGCAGTAATATCTCTGGTTTCATCGACTGCAAGAGAATAAAAGCACGAAAGACTTGACTTTCATTTGAAGTTGGCTGTGATATTTATACTTCATTTCTTTCAGCAATTGCATATCCTAACAGGCATATATTTGCGAAACTCTGACGTTGTCCTGGGCAAATAAGTTCTGCTCTCATCAGCATACATTTTTTAACAAAAGTTCCTTGGGTGAAACGGTTTGGCTGATGATACATTTTCGTGGACAATAACGTAGCTTGTCTTGACTGCAGCATAATTTGCTTGATTAACATTTTTGAACACTGACTGTTACTTTTAAGAACAGTTCTAACTTTGACTTAACATCTCGTGATTTCCTGTTACAATCCATATATCTTTGGGCATGAATAGCTTCATAATGCCTCTTACATTGCATTCCTTAGGAATAGATACTTGATGTTTTCAAATAAATCACTAAATCGCGTTGGTTTCCCGTTGACTTTGATAAAAAGTAGACTTTTTTTGCACCACCCGATGTTTACTTTCTGTTTTTCGTTTTTTGACAGCATTTAAGAAGACAGCAGCGTGTCAGAAACGTAAATCACGAAATTTGTGCATTGTGCCGGGAAAGTGACTGACAAGTGGACAACAATTGAAATTCTCTGCACAGTAGGCTACTTAATTATCGAACATGATTCGAAATGTGTAGAAAAATCTCTGTTATAAAAGCAATAAGTTCTATTTAAATTTTGAGAGTAACTTCCAGCATACCTATTAATAATATTTGAACGGTGTTCTATCTCAAATAAACCAATTTTCTTCTGTTGTAGAAAATGTGTCTAATCATCATCTTTACGAGTTTTCTGTTAGTTCGAGCTATACAACCTTCAACAATAAAATCTTAAGAGTTAAAAAGTACTCCCATCAAACAGTACCAAGGGAGGCGATTTCAGTGAGGAGTGCACCTATGTACAGCGCAGACAGACTGTCAACACATATATTCCAAAAATGTCTGTGAAGAGTGATAGGAAGCGATTTTATCAGTTTTAATTGACTCTTTGGCCAAGTTGATTCTGATGGATAAATTGTTGTGTGAATGTATGACCGTACTGTTATTAAACACATATAAAATCAGAAAGAGCATTTGGCACTGCTTGGCTAGAATCGCTCGTTGACCGCATGTTTGACAACCCTACATTGAACCTATGTAAAAAAGGCTGGCTGTGTGACTCACATCAAGGGACTTGCGAGATGCATTGCCAAATTTTTATTCCGTGAGTTTTTGTGAATTTAAGCTTAACCGGGTAGCAAAAACAGAAGACAAGGATCTTTGATAGCATTACAGTTGCCTATAATGGGATGTGAAAGTCTATAATGGAATGTGAAAACATGAGCAGAGCTAACGTGTCGGGTTCTTTTGAAACATTCCTTTAATTTCATATTGTATATTTAAACATTTGTCGCAATAATATAGTTAATCAACAAAATCTCTTGGTTAATGAGAAGAAAATTAACTGTGCAAGAGTTTTTTGAAAAATAGACCTTTCTGGGTTTCGAACACTTCTGCAGACATCACGTATTGTGGAATAACGTGAAATTGCCAGGCAGTCTGCTTACGCCCATATATTCGAAACGATTTTCGCACAAAAAGGGTGAGGGTTCGCTGCTGACGGCGCCAAATACTGTTTGAGAAGCGCCAAACATAAGAGGTGTCAAATATATCGTCAGAGGTTCTGACTCCTCGCAGTGAAACACAAGTTGAAATGCATTTCAAAAGAGGCTATATTGACAACAATGAGTTCCATTGTGTAATGAGAAACATAAAAAGTGTCAGTAAGGAGACGGCAAATAAAAGAACGTTTTGTGATGCAGCATGTTGAAACAGACAAAGCGGTTTTGCTGATAAAGCAATCGTGGGCAATGACATAACTTGACTTGGGTGAGGCATCATTCGCTTGAAAAACGTTTATATATTTGGCACTTCCTCTGACCTACGTTTTTATAGGGATAGTTGAGAGGAAACTTTATACCTTACTACATGGTATATTCATGCACTTATTGGGATCGGAGAACCGGTGCGGCAAGTTCGCAAAGCTTCACGTTATGGCAGAAGGCAACAATAGAGATCACGCGGAACGATCACTCTTCGTGTTGGCTAGCTATCACGTTCAACCTTTCACATGCTAGTATCAGCAGAGAATACATGCCACGATCACTTTATTATTGCTTGTTAGGGACTATATATGGCAGTTATACTTCGCACACATCCCGTACGTGGTAGATCGCGCATTCAACGCCACGCCTTCCCAGAGGTTGCAGGTTACACACTTGTTTCGCAACAAACTGCTGCCAAATCACTTTGATTACATCATTTTATTCCAATCATTATCTGTTCATTCTATTTCCACAAGACTATACACTTCTAGGTCCTTTACAATTTGTTGTTACGTAGAGTTAAATCATTTTCAGGAAAATGTTCCCTTACATTTTTTGGCCCAAAAATGTGATTTTCAATACCAGACTGTATTTAGTCTTCTGTCATCTTTACTATAAAATGGTAATTTAAAAACACCTCGTACATGTAAAAGATGAATAATGATGTACTTTGCTAACATTTCACTGTATCAACAACAAAAGGTTGTTTTACTATAGTTTCAGTTATTTGAATAATATAAGTTGTTCTCTTTTCAAGATGTGCCTATTTTATTTCCAACTGTTATATACACTTGTCAAAAAGTAGTAAACGGGGTTGGTTGACTAGATGGTCGCCATGGTCCTTCACCAATCCCATGTGACACAGTGACGATATTTGTTTACAGTGATCAGTTATTTTGCCATTGTGTTTTCGTTTATTCTTATTTCCACAGGTTACTCTGTTTGCCTTATTGCTTTTTGTATTGTTTATTTTTATTAGCTGTGTCGTATAAATCAATCAATCAATGTTTGCCAGTTTCTACATGCTAAACTTCAAAACCTCCTGTAATTGGCCTTTTGTCTCAGCTACTTCATTTATTTGGCAGTTTGAACATGCTAAATTCCGAAACGCTATATTTGGCGTTTCCTCTCAACAAACTCTTATAATTAGGGCTACCAATTTTTTGACCTAAAAACTTCAAATTTTGACTTTATAATTTACAAATTTTGGCTTTATTTTGACCTATAAATTTTCTGCGTTTGCAATTGCAAAATAATTCATCCTTAGGTGTTGAGGTTAACCCAAAAGCATATTCATGCACTCTAAGCTTCGAAATTTTTAAAAATTTGGTTGTTTAACTTTGGGGATGATATATTGATAAGTATATAACTAACTACAGTAGACTCAAGCCTGAGAACATCATGAAGCTGAAACACTATTTGCATAACGAATTGAGCATTTACCAAAACAAGTACTGTGAGACCACATTTCTCGCTTACCCTGCATAGTATTCAATCCTCCAGTAGTAGGCAAACGATATTATTACGTCAGAAATCGCAACCAACCCATTACTATTACAGAATTGCAACTAAACTTGCAAAACCACATCACTATCTGGTGTTGCAGTTTCAATAAAATTTCGGTAAAGAGAAAAAAATTGTGCTGCAAGAAAATATTGACCTAACGATAAATTTTGACCTAATGTTAAATTTTGACTTTTTTTGACCTAATAACTTGGGATTCCCACATGGTATGAGCGTGAAATTTAGTTTGTGGACGTTTCATAAGCTTTAGAAACGGAAGAAAAATTTTGACTTTATTGACTTTTGGTTGCCCTACTTATAATTGGCAGAATCGGCATTGAAAATTCCAAAACGTTTTATATTTGGCGTTTTTTTCAGGTGCCTTTTTTATTCGGTACTTCAAACACCCTACATGACAATATATCTTGTGTTTGGGGTTCCTGTCAAATTCTAGATAACTCTTCATTTGGTTGACTTTCACATGGTGATTTTCTGAAACCTCTTATATTTGGCAATACCATTCAAGTTGTTGCTTCCCAGAATGACACCTGTTATTTGGCGCCATCGACAATGAACCCTAAAGGAGAACATTCAATTTGTGTCAACTGCAAATCTTCTGCATCGCCTGCTCAAATTGAAGCAAGAATAAGCGATCGATGTTTTGCGGGGCTTCAACTAACAGGAATATAGCGAACAACAATGCAATTTACCCAGGTAGATTGCTCTACCCAACACAGGTTGTACCAATGTTATGTATGGATAAATTAACTTCAATCTTTCGCTTGTGGTGTTCATTACAGTGATTTGTTACACTTGGGCATGATCTTGATGACCACTTTATTCGCATGTTGTGCACAAGCATGCTAATGGGACTACTGCCTGTCACACCCAAACTTGTGAATATGACTTTTGTCCCAGAGGCCAGGCATTAAACTATTTAAAAAGTGAATTGTTGGACAATTATTTTCAAATACTTTAATCATCATTTTGTCTGAAGTAATTGTTGCCTTCATTTTTTCTAAAATAATTGCTGAATCAAATACTGCGCTATAGTTTCTAGCCTTCACTGTTTAATGTAACCAGTTCGTGTGAGCAACTTAGTTATTTCAATTCGACAAAAGTAGAATAACTGCCAAAAGATGTCGTACCTCACGTTGTTGACATTCGCCAATCTGCTCATGACTGGAATTCTTCGTATGACAGCGTCAAGGATGGTCTGAGCGCAGGCGGATTGGACGCTGTTACACTGAGCTCTGTTGTAGCAACTATATCCAACTCCTTGAATTCTGACCGTGAAGAAGAAAACACTACCTAAAAGAGTGGTTTCTGAAGGGTTATTGTGTCTGCCAATTTGAAATGAACATCGATATCCCTGGTTCACATGCCCATTGAAACGTGCGAGCATTTTTTGTGCATCATTTCAACTGTTTATTTTCTGCCTTGTGTCGACAGTTTGAATCCAACCGTGTGTCGTGTAGGCTACTACAACCAGCTATTTTGATTTACTGAGCTAGATAAAGATTTGTAACTGTTGAACAACAATCACTTCTGTTTTGAGAAAGACTACTGAATAAAGTAAGTGGTTTGATTGTGTATATGATCTGTAACTAATCGAAGAGTCAGCGCATGTCTTTTTCAACATGAACAGAATAAACAAAACCTGGGTACGCAAAAACACGGCTAAAGACCATGCATCATGCATGCGATTCATACTGACGAGTCCGGCCAAAACTAAAGCTGTAATTTTCTTCGGAACAGGAACGTGTTGGTAAAACAACAGCGGAAAAACCTTGCCTTCCATATCTTAAAAACTTGTTGCCGGCTTGTTGAAGCACATGTTGTTGCGTGTATGGGGCCATGGCAGTGTAGAAAGCAGGATATGCTTTTCACTTATTGATTAAACAACTTAGCGTATTTTGCACTCTTATGGCAATGCCATCAGTTGTGACCGATTCTATAAAGCCCTAGTTTTGCACAGATCTCCCGGTTTGGCCGCTCTCAGTTAACTATGTTTTTTCGCTCATCAACAACATTAACAATGACCATTATTTCATTTTGGAACATGACATAACAACGTCAACGCGCGTTTCCACTTTATTGTATTATCTAGTTTTGATTTGTACGATAGCTCACTTTATTGCAAGCATGACTCCCAAAAATGAAAATTTTTTATTCTTTTCCACCCTGCTGCCCCTGCTGAGGAAACCTTATTTTATTATACGAGTCAGGAAAAGTTGGTATTATGCTCCCCATAATTTGCATACGTCTTCCTGGGACAAGTGACATCCGATATTTCCAGACCAAACTATTTTTTACTTCCACATGTCCATTTTGTATCTGCGCAGCGAAACATACACATCATACAATTTTATGCACTGTACCCCAAAAGGGGTATTTTTAGAGGGGATTTTTTGTTTGTGCGTAAAAAATGTCATGTATGTGTTAGAACCGTTTTTCTTTCATATAAAGTCATGGTGTAGGAAGACGCTTCACACATAAGGTATCGGTGGTCATATCTGGCCAAACACGTTTTGCTCTTAAAATTGCATTGAAATGTTAACTTAGTAACGTATCCGAAATTTCCTACACATCAGTAACCATGGGTAACATAGTACCCATATATCCTATATATACAGTAGGTGTTCAGGGACATTTTTGTAAAATAACTTTGGCACCATTCCATTTGTCTATAAAAATCAGGAAAAGTCATGGAAGCACAGGTTTGTAATATTTTTCTAAGTATATGAAATTAACAAAAAAAGCCTCTGGGTAGTGGACCACACAGGATTCCTGAGCAGGGTAAGTGCCAATTAATTTCACATTTGTGCAACCTCCATTTGCACAATAATGCTGACTCAGCAAAAAACGATCTTCATGGTAATTGTTACCTTGATCGAAAGTAGGAAACACTCATGAATGTAATGATGCATTTACAAATCTTTGGTGCAACCTTGCGAACTGCAAAGGAATTATTTGAGGTGAAAATTTTTGTTCCATTTTTATAACAATGATCGAAATCGGTATTAAAATCAAAATCCTTACGAGAAAATTTCGCAATGTAAATGTTCTACGAATTAATAGACAGCAAGTGCAATTGTAAGTGTAGCCAATTGGTCAATGCCAACAAGCCCACGCCACTGAATAAACGTAAAATAAACGTTACTGTTTGTGACAACCTCAAACCAGTTTTTCATGCAACCTAACATTACAATCATGAAATATTGTAAAAGGTGTTTAGCGCACACATCACGTCTTTCTTATTTTTCTGCTTACACAGGGTGATGTAATCCAGGTTTTATGTTGATAATTCTTTTCACACTGTACCCAAAGAAAGACACTGTGGACATTTACAGCAGTCAACTACAGTTGATCGTGTAAACCCAAGTAGATCCTATTTCGGGCTGCGTTCAACCGTGTCATACAATCTCTAAGGAGCAATTTTTATCAAACTTCAAACATACGGGCTAGTACCACATTTAATTGTTGATTTATATTGACTAGCAAATCTGCCAAGTACATCCACACCTCTCATTTCCTGGTTATACTAATAAAACGAAAAGGTTGAATTACATCAACTTTTTTCATTTCTTGTTGACCATAACGTTTTACCATTATGTTTGATTTTACGTTGGCAGTGATTAGAATTGATGTAAACGACCTTGCCGTCCTTCCATGGGAAAAAATAGTGTTTTCGTGCCTGAGCAACTTTTCAAATGAAGTTACTTCAGTCAGTGGTGGGTTTAAGGTTGGGGGGGCCCGAAGCAAGACTAAAAAGGGGGGCCCCTCTGATGACGTCATCATACTCAGCCAACCGTGATAAGCACTTTGATCAAGCCTAAGATACGACTACCGAAGGATACGT
>JGI24022J15233_10000581_pt1 | contig 24708 bp, 18 predicted proteins | sample Ectturendosymbi2_FD_15233 | JGI IMG/M metagenome (IMG submission 15233)
GATAACCTTCCGGTTCCTTCAATGCCCTGGCGTCCGTGCACTAATTTGTGTTTTTTTCTAGCTGAATATTAATTATCGCCAAATAAACTCAACTCAACTCATGTAGAGTCGTGGAAATAACTTAGAACGAACTAAACGTTGTTTAATTTAGGGCAGGCCCTTAAGAAAAAGTATTGTTTCGGCCCACAGCAAGCGATGAGAGAAAACGTTTGTGCATGTTATAAGCATTAGGCCTTGATGTACCAAAAAATTGATACTGTAGGTATTATGCAAGGGCATTGTTAGTTGCATGACGCGACAATTTATCGAGCCGACCCTTTGTCGAACTTTGTTAAACCCAATACCGGCGTTTTAAATGCACACATACAAAGATTTTACCAAATTTTATTAAACCTAATACTGGTGTTTTAAATGCACACATACAATAGAACGAATTTTATGAATGGAACGAATTTACCATCGGAATACGCAAGGCGTTTTGCATGTGCATTTCAATTCTATTAATTTATTTACATTTCACGGCACTGGCTTATCTAGGGTATGGTAGGCATGGCTCGTTTACCATGTGACACTTTGCGACAAAGTGTGCAGCTACGAAACTCGAAAAGACCTGAATAAGAGATTGTTGATAACTGAGAGGCATTTCCTGTCTTCCTAGGGTTTCTGCCTCCGCGTTCCTCATGACAGGAAAATATGGCATGAAACCAAATAAAATGAATAAATTACAGTAAGTTGTAGCACATGTCTAACCGCTATTTCGTCATTGACTGATCGCAATATTTGCGAAGAAATTTTTGCGAAAGCAAGGGGCACCACGTGAAAAGGTTTCTACAGACATAGTTTTGTATGAGATACCTTGCATCGCGCTTGCTCCATGAGACAATTTGCAGAGATACTGCAACTTGTAAAAGACGAAGTTGAAATTATATAAAGTTTTAACGATGTCATGATAGGACTGCAGGAGCAACTAAGCACGAAGCACTTGACGGTCAACACAGCTACGTGGAAGCCAGGTGTTTGCCCTGGGAAATATGTTGAAACGTGTTGCGCTATCACGTTTGTGTTTTGACTTCGAGTTTTGACAACGGTGCTTCAATCATAGGATATTTTGTTTCAAGATATCTCTTTGTTGAAATTTAGGATGGACATCACTCAACATACCCTCAATGGCAATAGAATTTTAGCTATTGTAGGAAGCAAATCAAAAGAATTTATTGTGACGCACCATCATTTCAGTTGGACAAACATAGCTTTTGTTTTATCTTTGCTGCAAAAAGCCTCTGGTGTAAATGTCTTTCGCAACAGAGCTATTGTTGTATCTTTATCTTTGCAAGGCACATAGTCTGCAGCTAGTGTAAGAAACAACAAGCCTGTGGAGATAGAAAATCAGAGGTCTGATGCGAGCTGTATGCTTTTGTTTTTTGTAATGGTTGAAACGTAAGCAAATAAAAAAATCAAAAATGGATATTTTATTTATTTTTCTTAATAGCTTTGTGTTTTTTCAGTTTGATTTGCAGTTTTCTTCATGTCAATCTAGTCTTACAAAAGAAAACCAATTCGAAGAATATTTCATAGAACTCTATTACGCATATATTCTGTGATTTTCGATTGTAGAAAATGAATATTTTTCTACATTGAGAACTTTTGATTTACAGCATAGTGAACCACATTTGTCAACTGTTCGTGTATTAGTTTTTTCGTCGATAGTTACTTCCTGTCCTTCCATCAACTAAAATCTGGCAACAAATCTGTCTGGTCTTCTAGAGGCTAGATGCTTTTTAAGGTTTGACTTTCTGCCACTCTAAACAGAAACAACAACGTTATTGAAAGTTATATTGATCTTAATTTATCGCAAAAGACCCCAGTGCAGTACATTTCTAGACAGTGATGATTTGTGATGCAACATGATAATTGACAATGATTAAAGATTTGTGAAACTGTTGCAAAACCGGTCACCAGAAGCATCATATTTCCTTTTTTTGAAATTTTGCTTGAAAAGGGTTTCATGGCGAACCAACGTTTTCATCATCTCTAAACGCCAGTCCTCTCTCAGCAATAAATTTTATGACAGAAACCAAAAGTTGCAAGCGGAAGCGATTTCCAATGTTGCTGTTATTGATTGACCTGACTAGCTAGCTCGGTATCAATTCTTCATGGTGATTAATTACGTCTGCGACCAAACGTAATCGTGGCATCTTTGTGTTCTATTGAATGCTCGTGGCTCCTCAGCGTGCTTCCAGTCACAGAATCCTTTTCTAATAAAGACATGCACATATTTAGTATCCGCGCACATCAGGCTACACGTGAAACAGTAAACACAAGTTTGTGGAGAAAAACAAAGCCAGATTCTTTCAACAACTTCGGCACTGTTATTCTGGCGACGCATAAGATTTGTGGTGCATGTCCGAGACGAGTTTCTCTCTTTTCTGTATTGTGGAATATTATGTTTTAAAAATAACTTTTCGTTTTTCAACCAATATTCCCGCGTTTTTTCCGGTGTATTAGATGACCAGAGACCGATATATATGCCTCCAGTGATAGCGTCAGACAACTCATCTATCGTGTTTATCGATGATATATCTTGACGTTCTTCTGCTGCTGCACCGCTGGTTAAACTAGGTCTACTGTCGTCATCGTTACGTACATCTAAGTCTGTCACATGTTATTCGATTTTCTGTCCCTTTACAGGCTCCGTAGAAATGTCTCCGCTGGACTTCACTGCCTATGTAAAATAGTAATCTGAATGTTTCTTGACTTAGCTGCAGCTTCTTCGTCTCTCATTTTTGCCTGTTTTGCTTTATAATGTTTTTTTAGAACCACTTGCATAAACTCTACACTTGTAAAGGGTACGATACCTTTTTTCTGTCTATGTTTATTTATTAATAAGCTCAATATGGGTGCCATATCTGGAGCGCACACATTTTATAACATCTGTGCTCGCATGTCACGCATTTCGTTTTTTAGCCCTGATGAAGACAGTTGTATCAACTGTCGAAACGTTGGCAAGTTTTTACGTGTTTTTATGTTTTTAGCGCCAGTAGAGCCTGATTAAAGTTTGTTTATGGCTGCCATATTTTCATAACAAAAAGGGAGGACTATTTGCGACTGTCACTTACTCGAGTGTTTTGTCTGCACTTAACAAGTCAAATAACAAATAGGCCTGTTGATAAGTTATAAGCATTGAAGTAAAACGTCCAGTCTAGACAACGTTACAATCAAAACACACGAAACAAATTCCTCGTTTACTTAACTTGTTTAGCCCATGAAAATTTTGCATATTTCTTAAATTTCTTAATACTGTAGAATCGGCTTTTACAATTTCATGAAACTGCTTGCATGAAAGTTGTTTTAAAATGCACACCAGCTTTAGACTAGAAACTGGTTCAACTAGAAAGGTTTCTCGTTTTTTGGTTTGTGGCTGCATCAAGGAAAAATTGTTCTATGTTAGCATAGAGCCATAACGTTGAAGTAAAATTGTGCAATCTTTATAAGTTCTTTAAGCGTTTAATGGGATTGCAAGTTGCAACATATTTTGCCCGTCCATCATGTTCCATCATTTTACAATAAATTGCATTTGGCTGATACTCGTTTCGCACGAGCTCGAACAAGTTTTGGTATTGGGCAAATAGTTTACTTCAGCTTCTTCAGTAGATACGTTTCCATCAAGCAAATACTACTCACATGTTTCATCATTTTCCCAATTAGCTGTTTGCAAACGGAGGAATCTAGTCAAAGCATTTAAACCCAGCAAATAAAGTGGTCCTTTTAACCAGACGTGAAACACAAGACTTGTACAATACAGATACATCTGACATGAATGAATCACAGTCATGATCCTTGCCTTCCCTGAATTTTCTTAGTGCTGATTTAACTTGATTCAACTTGGCTTGATATGTACATCTGATAGTCTCTCTTGAATCCTTGTCTTCACAGTGGCGAAACACGATCCAACCTCAACAACAGATTCTTTTGACTTCTCAATATTCTGAACTTGCTCAATAAAAGCAACCACAAATGATTGCAAATGCCTTAATGTGAACAGACATCGCTCAAAGAATTTCCGAAAAAACGTTTCGAAACAACAGTTGGCTTGTCGATTGACATGAAGTATAAATTTGAAACTGGGGACAATTGAAGCATCCATGGCAAGCCGCGATGAAGTGATAGGCATCTGGTTACGCTACAAGAAATGTGTTTTTGGTACTCAATATCCACAAAGTCACAATAGTCTTTTTACTCTTTTTTGCGAACTGTGCAAATGCAACCACACGTAGTTCGCTCCGCTTCAAAATGAGTTCGTTTTTGATCGCGCGGCGCCAGTGCACGACCGCATTTTTGCACCCCTGGATTCGCTGTAATTACTAGAAGCACCTACACTAAGTTATGTACAACACACTGATCACCGTATCACGGTTCATCAGCAAAGCTAGTACACTATAACGGCGTTAGCAGTCCGCAGTCTAATGTCAAGGTCATTGAGATACTGAGAAAAGATTTACCACTGTTATATAACGATTAATGCGAAAGCCTTCCCGCCTTTTCAGCCGAGAATTAACTCAACCACAATACAGATTAGTTACAAAATTCGCAGGACCTCCAACAAACTGAGGTACACCACCATCCTATATCTTCTTGCAGTTAAGTAGGAACAGCTTACTGCATGCAAAAACAATATACTATAGCCAGTGACGTAACTGACGGGAGGCAGAGGGGCGAAATGGCCCCTGGCAATCTAAATGTGAAAACCGGACCGCCACCTCAAGTGATATTTCGGTTTTAGTATTCCTTTGGTTTTTAGTAGTTTGTTGTTTTTTTGGGTTTTTTGGATTATTTTTCGGTGATTGAGAGTTTTAGCATAGCTATCCACATCCGGATTTACCATCGTTTCTCATGTTTTTTTCCGAGTGTTGGCCAGTGGGCCTTGTACAGTGGCCAGTGGGCCCTTTTTAGCTAAGTTTTCCACCCTGACTCAAAGGTCTAGTTTCGCCACTGATTATAGTTATGTAAAATATTAATGCAAAAAGGAGTATATTTTCGAATGTCCTCAGAGAATATTTCATTTCTCATGAAAAAAGTGGACATGTACTTCAAAAAGAGGGCGTATGGTAGCCATACCTAGCAACGCTACTGATATGCGACTTGTGCAAATTTGCGTAAAGCAGACGCAAAATATTCCAGTAACGAGTAGAGACGAAAGCTAATGTGTTCTAAGTAGATTGGCCTTACATTCATTAGATTCAGAAGTCTGACCGATTTTCAGGAAACCAATAAGTGTGATAGTTGTTTCGTCAAATCTTGAAAACAAGTTGTTATTGATTGTTACTAAATGAAAAACTCTGTATAAACAGCAGATAGAGAATATATTTACTTCGCAAAAGTGAGGCAATTTTGTAGTAAGCAAACAGATAAAAATAGGTTGCACACTGAAACGTAGCCTGCATAAAAACACGAAGCAAAAACAACGTGTATTTTTTTGTTTTCTAGTGCCATATCTCATTTGGGTGGTTTCAGTTTGAGCACAATGTGTAAAAAAAAGATACAAACGGGAAAGGCGACTTTCTTCAGTATGCCTACCGCTGGCAATCACGTTAAGCAATTTTCGAGTATAACTTTCTGGCTCATTTCAACAGTACCAGCAAATGCTTTAAGAAAAAANTCNGAAAAAGCNTCTTTGCCGTTGTGTGGCAGTTGAACCTCTTGGGGCTATCGCTTTTCAAAGTAAGCCCCGGCTAGGATTAGCGTCACTGAATTACCCACAATTCAATAGTAGGCTCAACTTCCATCTGCCAGAGAGTCCCAAGGAAGGAAAAGATGTTGCAGTTAAGTTGGATCCAGGTTCAGCTACACGTGCTGGTAATGTGGAGAGATACTTCCAACCTTCAAATAGGGTTCCCATAACTAGACTGATTACTACTGCTTTACATTGCCTTGCATAGATGAAGATGCCAGTTCGGCTGTTAAGACTATTAAATCAACACATGGTGCCCAGTCGCCACCACTTTGGACCATAGTGGATTTGATCGCCTGGGGATAACAACAAGGGTGTATCGGGGTTAGATGGCGCCAGGGGCAAGAAACAATTTGGCACCCCCATGTTCGAACCTGAGGTCTTTCGGAAGCAAATGCACTGTATTGAAGAAACAACTTACGACATTGTTGGGACATTTTGGTGCACCCATAGTGAATCGGCGCCTGATAATTATTTGAAGCAGTTTGAAGCTACCTCTAGCGATGTTAACCTATTTTGCAAGTTAGACTCATGCAGGCGTTTTCAAAAAGTATGTTCAAATTGACATTGCAAGATCATAACGTTTTGTTTGAAAATATTTCTATTGACTCATGGTGTTTAGTTTTATATTATCTATTTTTTGTGTTTGATGTGATGTCTGTACCAAACACAAACTAGGAAATTCACACACTGGTTGATGACGAAAAATCAATTCCGCACATTTTCAGATTTTTGCAGTTAAACTGGTTTTCATCTTAGATTTTCTATAATTCCGTGTTACACAAAACAAACGAGACCTTCATGAAAAGTCAAAAGAATTAGTTTGGGTTTTGATTATACATTATTGGTTAAGAGGCAGTCCCTCATGTCAGTTTCAAAACGTTTGGTGCTTTGTGCAACGTAATAAAAACATAAAAAGGAGAAATACAAAGCTTGCATGAAAAACAATTTCTTGGCTGGTAGTTTTCCGATAATATCATTTTTCAATTTTCATATTTCAAGTGTAACTAACGCAAATCATGCTACAAGCACCAACAGATTTATTGCGTTGATATATTCTACATCGATCATTAGAGAAATCATCTTTCTTGCTAAGTTCTGTTCAGGCGTTGTTACTCGTTTAAAGGTATTTTCTCTTGCATCTTTCATAACTTTATTCAACAACAGCTTGCTGCTGAACACCCATCTACACACACTATGCCACTTATTATGAACTGCTAGTTAGTGAGAGCTAGCAGCATATGAACTGAGGATATATCTGGTTTTAACACAAACCGACATAAAAATACAAACAAGCGTCTGTGGAAACATGGTGATGTATTTAATAAATAACCCAGATGGTATTCTTGAGGTTCCGTGGACTCTGGTTTGAAACATTTCGTTCATCTCCGGTGCATTTCCAAAACCTTCGATGCGCCATCGCAATTAACTGAACTTTGTCACTGCCATGACCTCAGGGTTATGGANGTCAACCCGATGATCTGGGTTGGCTTGCAAGTGCCTGTATACTGAAGCGCTTAGTGACGTTCGATGCTTTTCTATACGATTTATTAAATTGCATTGCGTTTGGCGGATGTAGGAGGCACCGAACGAGCACGCGAGCCTGCGTCACAAAGCGAACTTCAGAATTATTTCAAAACATCCAAGTTTTGTGACTGGGACCCCATTTGTATGGGTTGAATTTTCGTTCAGTTCGATAAAATACAAATTAAAAAAAATTCCGCTTCAGTTCTCACCATTTTCAACGCAAAATAGAACAAGGGAAGCTTTTACATTTTTCTGAAGTGACTATGTATTATTTTATTTTATGTGGGACTTTGTCACTAAAAATCAATAATTGCATTTGAGCACTAGTGCTTTTAAGTGTTGGCATTTGTATCCTTACTAAGGAAATTACATCTGACATATTTAACACAAAACTTTTTGATTGAATTTTTAGTTTGATAGATTATGTTAGTATGTTACCGTTTTCAGAATTTAGTATTAAAAATTAGGCAAACGCAAAACACGACATACACGAGTAAGATGGTGTGCAAGTTCATGAAAAAGAAAAAACAATGTTATTTAAACTTTGTAAAAACTTGTTGTATCAAATTAGTATTTCGTTAACTTTGCTCGTGTTCAAACTATCGACATGTTTGTTGAGCATTCATAGATTTTGTGGCATTTCACATAATAAACGTTTCAACTACAAGTACTGTAGTAGTGCAAAAAGCTTTGCTAGTGAAGATACTTTTTGTAACAATACTTTAAATGTTGTCAATTCTTCCGCCGCGCATTCGTTATAGGTCGTTACAGTGTCCAAATAAAGCGAGCAAAACATAGTTGCAATTTCGCTGTCAAAATAAATTTGGGAAAACTACTGTTTGCTGCGAACGCGAATAAATAATAAAAATGCCGGTGCGGCTTATTTAATACACCCAATGCAACCGATGCAGCTGCATTGGGCCTCGCGCCTCTGGGGACCCCGCGCCATGGTGTTTGGGTAGATTGTTCATTTTTTTCCAGATGCTCCTTGCGCTCGAGAATTCAGTAGAAACGGTTTACAAATCTCATTGTTTAACAAACAACGCTCTTGTTACAACTAGCAATGGGCTTCCTCGAATCGAACGTTAGCTAACTCGCTCAAATCTCTTTCTCTTGGCAAAGCTTTATATCTGCGCTCTACCATCGTCGTATAGCACGGTTCACTGAACACGATGACGCCATAAAACCACTGCTCAGAGGGACCCCTCGCCTAATTCTTGCATTGGGCCCTGAACCTCCCAGGGCCGGCCCTGAATACACTTTGCTACTAGCTTTATAATTTTTTACAAGGTTCAAGCAATATCTACTGAAGTGTTCATATTTTTTGTTTGGATTATTTTTGAAAAATTTCGGTGGCAATTAGTTGCTGCAGTTGTCTCTATTGCTGGTCCCGATGCTTTTTCATGAGAACTTGCTGCGTATCTTTGAATACTATTTGATAAAGGAAAATACATATTTGCTTTAACGAAGTGTTTCTTTGCTTTTGTGAAATGGAAAATGAAAAAAAATTAACTTTTATATTTAGGAAAGGAACCTTATCAGCAATATGTTGTAATTGCTAACCGTCACGACCAAAATGGCGATAGTGTTGAAACGGCCGAGCTTTCCCGCCCAAGAACATTGCTCAGGTTTGTTGGTTTGTTGTTGGGAAATAACTATTAAACTTACAATAAACAGATTTTTTCATGTACTTCATGAAAACTAGGATATTCTTTAAAGTATAAGAGCTTTCAAACCTGTGGTTCACCAATACTTTGATCAGTGTCTCAATAGATTGATAAAGGCTGCCTTGAAATCTCTTGAGATTTTTATAGATGGAAAAAGTTGCTGAGATTGACTTTTTCCGGTGATGAAATTTTACAAATTATGTATGATGTGAAGCTTTTGCACTAGCCATCATGGCACATTTGACCTTGGTGTAAAGGTGCAATTGAAAATTCGCTATATAATATTTACTGTGGATAAACGATTGCCGTATGATCTATTTCATTGCACTGAAAAAATCCACGAGGATTTCTACAGGATGTGCAAATATCATTATCGGAAATAATTTTAATGTTGACGAATTTTCATAGATAGACACTTAATTTTTTAAAGTTACAGCACAACCTAATTTACTACTTTCATACACAAAAAGTTGCACAAATATTGATTAACTTGAAGTTGACTGCGAATACACTTAACAAAAAACTGTAATTATTTTTGCAAACCATTTTTTGTTTGTTATTTTTGAAAATTGCACACTACCGAATTCAAAAAATTCTGTTGCATTTAGTCAAAGGAAACTCAACATAAGGAATGTTTTCAATGTAAACAACGACAATTTTGTGTTTGAACAGATCTTTTTTACTCTTGTGATAATAATAAAAGAAAATTGAGGCGGCAATAGCTCAGTGGAAAAGTGTCCGCCTCTCAATCGGAAAGTTTGGTGTTCGATTCACGGCCTTTGAGTAAACGACCGTAGCGCTCCATAGGCAAGAGCGTTTCGCGGGTCGCATGGGGCTGGTGGACCAGTGTGTGGACTATGGTGGTTTAGTAGTATTGCAATTGTGTAGCCATGGCGACGTTGTCCGGACTTCAACTATTAAAAAATAATTTGCTATGCTTTTTTTAATGTTCACAAGCTTATTGTAACATGTAAAAACAAACGTATAGTCCAGCTTACATTAAATACGAGTACATATGTATCGAGAGAAAGACGGGAATATCTGGAGCGATGTGTAGTTTCCGCAAAGACTTTTGTTAATGGAGCATAGTCTAAGCTAGTTAGTCACGCTATTCCCCACTTAGTGCTTCTTCGTCCACGCGGGAGTGCGAGCAGGGGTCTTGGCTATGATGACTATGAAATCAACGAGTCAGAACCGCTTCTCCGCGCTTGAGCACGATTCAGCGAAATGATTCCTCCCATTGACCAAACTGGTCGAGGAAAAAAACAAATTAATCTACCTCATTTAGATTGTGTTGTGTTTTTTGTTGTTATTTTTTGTTTTAAAATTGAAGTTTTCCCGTTCTGGCTGGCATCTCTTTCAATGGTATTCAGTTAATGTTCGTTGCCTTTTATTCTTTATTTGTGGGTTTTGAAGTTTTCTAAATGGAGGTGGTGCAAGAACACTGCACGAAATGAAACAGTGGTACGACAGTAGATCAAGTTTGGTAACGGCTGTTAGCTGCTTTAGACCAATATCTTTTTGTTGTCATCTTTCTTTTTGTCGCAATATTTTGTGACATGAGTACAGGTCATTCACATCAAGTAACACTGAAACTATGATACATCAGAATATGTATATTTTATCGTCTGTATACTCTATAGTGCACTGCTATTATAATTTGCATTTGCTGCAGCATTTAATATAGACGAATCAATGTCAATTGTGATGTCATACAACAATTTGATGTAGCCAGTGGATTCTGTTTGAATAAGAGCTGATGATGCCTACATCGTAGTAGGCGAAATATACAGTATACTCTGTAAGATCTCAAAGTGTCTGATTCTTTGCTGAGAGAAGATCTCTTTCCATAGACAATGTAACTAGTGGTTTTCTATTCGTTGGTGGTATTAATGCGCTTGTGACCAGATGTGTGACAAAGAAGCTCGACGTGAGCAACGTTCGGAAACATACGTTTATTATGTGCGATAGGATGATGTAAAAGCACCGCCGCTTTCATGTGGAAATATGGTCCGCTAACTTCATGATCTTGACAGCGAATGACGGAGCTCTGGCAACGTTGCTTCGTCTGCAGAAAATGTATTGGATTTTATTCCTGAATGTGTTTTGAGGATTTTAGTTCAACAACATGTTATATGCAGTGAAAAGATACGATTGTCATTTTATATTAGGGATATCTTTTGCTGAGTACCAGCTTATTGAAACCTACTAAGTTAACTATTTGCAATGTGGTACTAGAGTTGTCAATAAAAGCATAAATATATTCGCAAATCTTGCCACGGTGGCTGTTTTATCTATATTCTGATTACTGTACAAACAAGCTACACAAGTTTTGACGAGGACATCAGATGCTAGAGGGGACGGGTATAGGTCTTTGTACCCTCTGGTAAAATTTCTTTCAGAGGACCTGGCTAAAGCATATAAGCTACACTAGGAATAATTTAATAGCTCTACAGCTCAGTTTGTAAAGTGTCCGCCTAGCAATTGGAAGGATGGATGTTCGAACACTGAGTGAATCGAAGCAGCACCGCATAAGCAAGAGTGTTCATCCCAACTGCCTCAGCAAAAATTGAATGTCAGGCTTCAGCAAGCAAAAAGTCGGAAAACAATATTTTAAATTGAAGATATCGCATGCACATTTTTGTGCATGTGCGGCAACTTCAGCTTATTTTTTAAGTTTAACGCAAAATTAAAGGCAATATCTACGATTTCATTGCGGGTGGAATGAAATTGAGAGATACGAACAGAGAAATGACTTCGTCAGTGATTGTTTATTTTTTGTTCAGACGATAATAATCCTATTTCTGCATCGATCAGTTCAAAGTCAGAGGAAGAAAACTCAGACTTCTCATCAAGTCCCATTTCAGGTGAGATGATTTCTTTGAATCGATCGTTAAGGTGTGATTAAACTTTTGTACATAATTGTTAGTTTGTGACAAAATTAGCGGCGGACTTAAAGGACCGTGAAAGTCCAGAATGTTTGGCATTTGGAGCAATTTCCTTGGTAATTCCCGGATCGATCGCAATAATGAGGCAGTGAACATATCGCAATATGCAGTATTTCATGTATGCTCTGATAAACAAAATCACAGGTAACTTTGCACTTGGAGTTTTTCCATACGTTACGGTTATATCGTATTGTTAGCCAAAACTTCTAATGCAACGATACCTGTCTTTTGTCAGATGTCAGCCGCTTAGCGATTGGAGTTAACTACTGGGTTTCGGCTCTGATTATAGCAGCTTCTTGTGACCGCGTTTGCTTCTACTTCGTCATTTGAGCGAGTTGTTTCAATCCACTGCTTGGCCACACTAGATCTCGGGGCATGTTTTGAGCAGTCATAGCCTTTGTTTGTTACTGTAGCCTACGCACTTTCTATGATCTAACTTCAGTCTTTCCCGTGATTTTACTTCTCAGTTTTTGATCACAAATTTGCTGAACTGAAGATGCATCACTGACGCTAGATCGACTTCCTAGCAAAAACAAGTGCGATCAAATTCGGCGGTGTTGTCTTTATGTTGTCTTGTTGTTGAAAATGGTATATGATCAGAATCATTGCAAAGTTATGAAAGCCGTGCGTGATAGGCTGATTCCTCGCACGCTTCACTGTCAAAACTGGCGGTTTTCATTGTCAACATACACGAATGCATGCTTCGCATAATGTCTCCATTGACTCTCCATAGTCATTGGTTGTGGAGTTATGGCTGAAATTGCCTCTCCAGTTGTTAGTGGTTCTTGCGTTCCTTGAAGGATGCAATGTTTTATTCTTATCTGGAAAAATGTGTTAGTGGTAAAAAAATACGAAAAGTTCTTTCAGTTACTTTAACCGAGTAAATTTGAGTAGATTGTCCTGTTCCCATTCCATGTAATATATCGGTGGTGAAACGAAATGTTTCACACCCGGCAGTTGATTTACCATCAATGTTCTATGATCTTAGTGATAACCAGCGGAGCAAGCAAATTCAGTTGGATGCCGCTGAGTACAAAAAATCAGTAAAGGAAGCTGAACTCAAATGAACAAAATTCTCTTGAAATCAGCAGATAAAAAACAAATTAAATACACTGTTTGTTGATATAGTTTCAGAAGAAACATCTGAGGATGAAAAGCAATATTCCATACCAAGTGAGTCCGGTGTTGTTGATGGAAAGGTTGATGCTGTTGTTTACATAATTGGAAAATATTTTAGCACGTTAAAATGCTGCAGTAGGACGTATTTTAACGTGATTGAGGCTTTCAAAGTTGGGAAAAGTGCAGCATCGTACTTTCACACAATTGCTAGGCTTGACTTGAAGGCTTTTTTTCGATCAATTACTACTGTATACTGATGATTTGCTTAAAAGCTTCACAAATGTAACGCACGAAAGCGTGAGTATTTGTGCAATGGGAAGATCCAATGCAACGAAGCGAATACACGAAACTAGTTTCCTTACGCAATAAATTGTGATCGATTCGCTTGGTGTGGGTCACTGCTGTGGCTAATGTAACCTAGTATAGGAAGAGAGAAATCAGTGATGGATTGCTGCTGGTTGCTTTCCTGTTAGTTTGATGTCCCGAATTTTCATCCTTCTCTTGTGCTTGCTTCAGTAATTCAAGGCGATGCAGTCAACTGCAACACCAGTTAACAAATATAAATTCGTTTAAATTTTTATGTTAAATAACCAATTCGGAACTTGTGTTGCACATGAGAACCCTTAAAAGCATTTCAAATTATTCATCTAATCCTTCACATTGGCCACTTGCACATCCTACAAAAAATGATTTTCTGTTTCATTCAGGTACTGCAGAAACAGTAAAAAGAAACCGATTTCATGCAACACCACGCATCCTCAGTTCTAAAATGCCAGCAATGCTTGCCAGTGAAGCATTGTAAGGCTAAAATAGAGCAGAGAAAACAAACACGCGACAAATTAAATAACAAAATACAAGCTGAGACAAGTAAAACCGGACAATACGCTTTCTCAAGTAATTGCTTTCACAAAACTGATTAACTATCTGACACCAATAACAGAGCAACAAGGCCACAGCGACGAAATCACGCCGCGATGACAACAAGAAGCATTAATGCAATAGAGAGGAAGTTCTCGTAAAGTTGTCAGACGTACTTTGACTCTAAATGCTAAACGTTGTGAAGGGAAGTACCAAATTCGTTTTATAAAAATACTTATGTGGTCAAAAAGCGGTAGGTCAAACAAGTCGCAGAGCCTAATGGAGGGTTACTAGAATTATTTTACACGATGGAGAATCATACTTTGAATATTAATTTGTGTGTTTCGTTTGTCAAGCCATGTGTCTTCACAGGTATGAAGAATTAAATTGAGCTGTTCTACAAAAGTAACAGTGTAAGCGTCAAAAAATGCGGTTTGTTTTGCATATCATGCCCATGGAACACTGAATATATCATGCCCATGGAACACTGAATATACCATGCCCATGGAACACTAAAGATTGCCCCGTATCATGCCATTTGATCGCTGTCATCCCTCGTATCTGGTTTGATCCAGGTATCTAGTGGTCGAACGCAATCAATAGATCTTGATAATGCGGTAATCGAAATTATGTCATTGATGGCTCTACAAATAAATTCTGCCTCACGTAGCACACCAGCAATCGGATGTCCGGTGTGATGCAAAATGTTTGCTTAATGAAATAGAACGATTATCACCGGTTGCAATACATCTTTTTGACATATGAAAAGTTGCCATCTTGGGTGACAACGTTGTTAATGCAAAAATTGTTCAAGGTAAAAATGATGATTTTAAGGACACTGCTGTTGAATATGGAATGCTTCTCCTGGGCACTTTCAATTGAGCTTTAGTCACAATGTCTTTGCAAAAGCTTGGGTAAAGTCTTTTCATGTCTGGCGCCACAATGAAAAACACGGGTTTTTGCTTTAAAATTGTTTGGTTTTAATCCGGGGATCTTTCCTGTTGAGCAGGTCTCCAGTGTATTGACAATTGTCTTGACAACTAGTCTGGCCTGTTTTTGCTAAATTTTGCGCTAATAGGTTTCAAGATAAATTTTCAAATTCAATAATGCTGAGGTAACAAGCGTATCGGTATGCCTTTGATATCAACTTTCAGTAAACTCTTCCGGCTTAGTTTATGTGTTATGAAAAGCTGATAAGCGTAAGTCGGTGTATTGCAAAAAGACTAGCTGATGCACCGTTGACCTTGCAGTACGAGTTGTGGTTCCATTTCATTTGTTTGTAACACCAATTCGTAGCTAACTGCACATATAGTACGGACTTCAGTAGAAAGATTGTTACAATCTTTCCTGATTTTTGTAAGTTGTGCGTCGCTTCAATTTAACGACACATACATATTTTTCCGTCCTGATCTCTTCTGTTAGTTTGACCAGCTTGACTGTTTTTTTGTTGTTTCGGTAAACTGTTCTTGGCTTGATGTGGTTTGAATGAATTTGTGATTCTAAGTGTTGTCCGTAACATCAACCTCGTTTACTTTTTTCAGAACGCTTGATTGGCAAAACAACTTTATATTTTCAAGAAAAGTTTGAAAAGGGAACATTTGGTCCAAACACATATTCGTAAGCTTGAAACTGTTTGCACATGTAAATCACGTATTTATTAATTGTTATTTCAAAGTATGCATGCTATGTTGCAGAGTGAAAATCGAAGGGAGGGGAGTCTTGCATGTGGCAAAAGCAATACAAGAGACAGAATCAAATAAGGGTGTCGTAGATCGGTTGATGGTTGCAAACAATGATCCAAACATCGTAAACCTTGTTACTGTCTCCTCGTGGCAGCAGTGCAAATATCTCGTGTTTGAATGGTGCTGCGGCAATGTTGAAGAGGTAATTTTCAGACAAACAACTGTAGCTGATGTCTGTTTCAGATGCAATCAAACCAACAAGTGATCAAAATATTTTTAATTCATGTTTATTCACTTTGGAGTATCGGTTATTTTCTTGTGTTAGTCTAAATGTATTTTTAGTCATTAATTTGAGTGTTCCTAAAATTTTACTTAGCATACGTTTATTTTTAGAAAATTTTAAACAAAACGATACATGATTCCCATTACAGTAAAAGTATTTTTAATACGTGCTTTGCATTTTTTATTTCAAGCTGCTCATAGGGTATAAGGTCGCCTTTTTACATAAATGCGCTAATTGCCAGTAGCTATTTTTCACAATATTTTGCAAATGTTACTCAAACAGAGAAATAGAGTGTTTTTATTATTTCCAACACATTCATCGATAGCTTATTTGTTTGCAGCATAAAAATGTTTGAATGATTTCGCTTTCCAGTGATCAAAGTCACTTATAACAAACTTAGGCTTTCTAGAAGGATGGTGACCTGAGAACTTAAATTCTCTTCCCTGATATACTGTATTCAACAGCAAGTAAAAGCTCTGGACTTGCTGTGAGCTTCGGAGGAATCAGCCGACTGCGTTCTTCTTTTTTCACTTCGCAATGATTCAGATTTGCACATATCTCCATTCACATAACAACTCTCCACACGGGCAACGCAAGTGAATCTTCCTGTAAATGTTTTACAGGCAAATGCTGCGTTATATCACGCATTCTCAGTCCTGAAATGTTATTTCAAATAGCGGTTCTAACTGAATAAATCCATGATTTTGATGACGACAAAGAATGGGGAGTTAACAATCATACGAACCTTGCAGAAAAACATGCATATTTGAGGTTACTGTCACGATTTCAATTTTAGCCCTAATAAGCTTTTGCAAAACTTTGTACACTTGTAAGTCTGATAACAACAACTAAGTCGTCAGCTTTTTTAACTCACCAAACTTGCTGTCAATGCTTATGAACCATAATTTCAATTGAGAAGCAGGGTTTAACCACTTTCATTCTGTTTTTTTTGTTGAATGTAGTTGGTGAAAAGTTTGCAAAATACAAGCAGTTCAAGCAAATCATCAGCAGTCCAACCCATCGATCAACAAAGAGGACAACAATTCCAATGTCATTCTACAGAGTATGGCAATATAAACATGCCGGATATGTTCCGGCAAACAGTTGATGGATTACTGTTTCTTCACAACATGGGCACAGGCAAGTTTTTTTTACTTTAAACAAGGAAAGCTAACAGGAATTATAATGTATACCCGTTTTTCAGTGCATGGAAACCTCCAGCCTGCTAACTTGCTCTTGCACAAGGACCTGAGTTCTAAATCTGTCGTCGTAAAGCTTTACGATTTTGGACATCAAAGCAAACGATCAGATAAGAACTTTTATTTTAACAAATCTCCACTGGATCACGTTTTCGCTGCGCCTGAATACTGCACAGATAACGGTGGTGATGAAATCTTTCAAGTAAGGAATTGGTAGAGAAAACTGAAATTTAACAGTCTTACTAACTCGTATTTAAAGCATCTTAAAGAGAAAGCTTGATTGAGATAATGATGGTGATGATGAAAATAACAGAAGCAGGCAATAATTAATTTTATTAACTTACATTGAAAACAAAATACTTAATGAATACATTTTGGTCTATCCAAACAAATTATTTTGATGACGAAGGAAACAGTAGTTTTTAAAACGTAAGGGAGTTTGAGATTTTATTTAAACTTATGGCTTTCCTTGTTATTCCCAAATGTAAAGATTTGCTTCCAACAGATTTACAAAGTCTCGTGTATCATATATATGGTATTCTCATTTGCTTTCGTTGCTTCGTCGCAGTTTATTTTCATCAAGGACCTGGTTTCATAAATATTTGCAATATTTTCGTAAACCTGGATCGTATCTTGTTTTATGAGAAAAAACACTCATATTGTAATTACCTGTTCCTTACAGGGATGTGGAAAAATATACGTGTGATGGGTTGATCTGGAAAAATTAGCTGTTAGTGAAAGTTGTGTGCGTTTTTGTACAGCTTGGGGCTTTAGTAAGGTTGTGTGCCATTTTGGACTGACTCTCAGGTTTATCATATATTCCACATTTACCACTGGGGAACGAAACATGTTGTTAAACAGGTTTTGACGCCTGCAATCGCTTTGCGTTTCTTCTAAATAGTACTTGCTGTACGTTAGGTTTACGCGTTTAAGAAACATGTTAGAACGTTCAAGCTTTTTCTTTAGATATAATACATAAGATGATTTAGTAAGGATCAGCCAATCCAATAGCGCTATTGTCATTGAAGAAAGCCAATTTTTTCTTTTGAGTTCACGGTTTTCCAATAATACAAAGTCGAACAGTTCTTGCTATAAAAATGCAACAAGAGTAGCAACTTCAATAGTAGTGCAGTAATTGGTGTTTTCTGAAAAGGTGTTTGGGTCCCCCAGTGACTTTTTCTGCTTTTTGATTCTAGACTTTCTTGCCTGCTTGCATCGGAAACACTACTTGTATTTTAGCCTTCTTGTTTCTAACCCGTTTGAGTTTCAAACTTTTTTTCAGGAATCCGACGTCTTCAGCCTTGGCCTTTGCTTTTACTACTTGTTTACAAAGGGACAGCATGCGTTCAGTGGCAATATTGAAACTCATCGTGAATCTTTGACAAAAAAGAATACGTCAGTTTTGCAACAAAAGCTCTCTGAGTACCACAAATTTTGCACTACAGGTTGATGCTTTTTTTAAATTGTTATATTTTCATATAAAATAGAAGGGTTTAGAACAATAAATTTCAAGTTAAATGTTCGCAAATTTGTAACATATCAGCAATAAAAAATGATTTCGGGAAAAGTTTACGAGGAAACATTGCGTTTGCAAGCAGGAGCATAACGTGAAATTTATAAATAATTGGTAACGAACTAGCATTGCTTTTCATAGCAGTACATTATCAGGAGCGTATAAAAATTAATGTGAAGAAATGTGGACTTTCCTTGAAGATATCATCTGTGGAAAAAAATATGTTTTCAACACAGTAACCAGTCTAAGTTTTTCTTAAGCTTTGCAGGTTAAATTGTGCTTTAAATTGCGATTCATCACTGCTTATTATGAGCGCAAAGGATAAAAAATCAGAAGTTTTGAGCAATTAAAAAATATCATGTGAATTTCTTGATAGAAGTCATACTTTTTCCCGGAAGGGCTGCTAGCTGCAATCACCAAGACTGCAACAGGCAAAGCATGCAACGAGTGTAAAACACTTGGTCAATTGGGACTGGTATGTCATCATGCTCAGACAAGACACAAATTTACTTTTCCAAATAGCAATTTTCTTGATTTGGTCGTAAGAAATACCAAAGGTCCTCAGAAATTGACGACAAAACCAACGACTGCCTCTCAAGCAATTGTTTATGTTACCGTTATCTTGAGTTACGTTCCTGTTAGTAACTGTTCTCTGAAACGTCTGAACCTGTGATTGTTGTTTTTTCGCTGATTTCCTCATGGTAAGAGCGCTGCTTGTAAAAAACCACCAGATTGAATTACTCAAAAATGTTTGGTATATTCTCGTAGTTTTGTGTTCTTGATTTAATTCATTTTCCATTCAACTTGAGACACACCGAGACAATTGAAAATATTAATGTGTGAAAACGAACAGAAGCCCGAACCATAAAAAAGAGAGCTCCGGAGCTGGTGCAGAGTCATGAAAACCAAAAGCTCCGGAGCTGGAGCCATGTTCATGAAAAGAAGAACTCCGGAGCCGGAGCTGTGCCATTTTTACGACGGCTTCGCAGCCCTGAAATAATCCACACTGCAACCGGGCACATAAACAATCCAGAGCAAAAAGTTAACAGATAAATTGCTTTAGCAACAACCTCCAAGGGTTATCATAGTAAATTAAGATTTGCAAGAAACTAGCAAGTCATAATGGCAGGCTATTGAAGTTAACTCAATGATTGATTAGTGGTTGATCATTTTTGCCCGGTTTGTGTTGTTTCGTCCCCCATCCCCCCTTTGTTGTTTTCGCCCCTTGCCCACCAGAATCGCCCCCAAGAAGGCGATTTCGCCCAGTTTGAGAACCACTGGTTTATTCGAAAACAGTACGTTTACGTCGGAAAACTAATCCAGAAAAATGTGATGGTAAAAGCGATTTTCAAAATAAGATTAAGTGCACCGAAGGAAATCTGTAGCACTTAGTAGCAGCACAAAACATGCAACAAAGTTACCGGAAAAATATTTGAGTCAAGCCGTTAGGCTTGTCGATCTGAGCGGCAGAAAAAATCTCAATAAAATCCATCAGTCAAGCCGCTATTTCAAGTTTGGGTGTAAAGGCTCATGTAGTCTTTGAACAGCTCGACTTGGATTTCAAGTACCAAGAAATATGAGTTGTTTGATAGCAAAAATGAAACAGATTTGTTGTGACTGCGGCGTTCTATCCAATGTCCATAAGGAATCCATGTATGATGCGTAGAAATCAAACGTCAGAGACTTTCCAGGACAGACAAAGGAAGGAATTTCGTAAAGCTGTACTTTCGAAGCAAAGTTGGTGTCCCGCAGACACGTCGAATAGTTTCTCGAAGTAATCCCAGAAATGCGCACTTTAGCAAGTAGAGCGCACGGAAGAACTGGAGAGCTTGCTTGAAACTTCAAGCAGAGATTAGTGAAAGGTCTGGAAAACAATGTATGGACTCTTGTAAGCCAACTGGTGCAGGGTCTTTGCTGGTTGCGGTGCCGATTAGTCGGACGATCACGATTCCACAGAGATCCCCGCTGTTTGAGGGGTCAACCTAGTTGTTGTAGGAGCACACGCCAGTCTCCAAACTAAGCAAATTGATGTCCTGAAGTTGCCAAGCCAAAGCAAGGCAACTTAAAAGGTTCTCATCACTTAGTCGGCTAATCAATCTCTAGTAGTACTCTAAGTCGATTGCTTCTTTCGATTATATTCAGATATACAACAAAACCTTTGATGCACTTGAGCGTGAAGCTACAGTAGAACCACGTAACGTCAAGCGTTTCGATGTAGACTTAGAATTAGAATTACGACGAACAAAAGCGTTGCGCGTTCACATGCGCCACAGGAAACAGCGACTGACTGCGGTTATGTAGGTTTGCAGGCGAATGTGTCAACTGTTGGACTGTTCGCAAACAAGTACATCGCGTTAAAGCAGGAATGGAATATTACTGAGAATTGCGCAGTAAGAATGCACTAAACATTTGAGCACTGATGTGTCCACTATAACATTGTTCATCTTCTGAGGTCCTAATTTTTGACCAAGTGGGTACACGTTCAAGGATGCCATAAATAGAAGCTAAGTCAAATTAAATGTTTTGACCTAGCCCCTAACCGTTGTTTCTTTTAGGGACCTCAGGAATGGAGTATCGGTAGTCACTTCAACATAAGTCTAGATGTATTGAGCTTTGAGGAAGTTTCTTAGAAATCAAGTTTATTAGTTTGTCAAAAGTTTCTTTCAAACATTGTTAACAATATATGTTTTTGTATTTGGTGACATGTGCTCAAGGAGAAGTCAAGTTGACAAATGAAGAGGTCGAGACATCCAAACATCTTTTTCTGCAGATGCTTAGTTTCAAAAATCAACGACCACACACTGATGACGTCCAGGATCATCCTCTCTTTTGGAGTCCCAAAAGAAAAGTTCAACTCGTCGAGGTTTGGTGCTTGATAAAAAGAACTTAATAATTATTCACAAAACCAATCATTTTGATAGATGAATTTTTAACTTGTGGATACATCAGATGCTTTGACGTTTCACCTTTATGCGTATGTTGTAAGCAAAATTTCTCTTCATTCTACAAATAACGTATGTACTGTAAACTGTGCTTGTATCTTGTAGCAGCGGGTAGATATGAATATGAAGACTTCTGGATAAATCAAAAGAAATTAGTTGCTTGGGCTTGCTTGGGCTTTTGAAAAGCGGGTGGAAGCGCAGATGTCTGAGATGGTATTGAAATGTGTTGCTATTGTATTTTATTAGATTAGAACAAAATGACTCCGTCTTAGACATCACGCCAAAAACATTGCAATGTCTGTAAACTTTAAAAAATATCTTTAAAGAAAGTAAAACTTGACGTTTGCTTTTATAAGAAAGGTTGCAGTAGATTCTTCTGAAAGTGATGGTCATATATGTGAAAATATATTCAATAAATTCCAAATAGAATCATTTTAACCACAACTTGAAAAATATTTCATAACATACAAAAAATTGAGTGTTGTCCAATCTGAATATGCAAGGTATTTTTTTGTAAGAGAGCAAATTCCAAACCATTTGTATTTTGTTGAAACAAATTTCGAGCGAATGCAAAATAGCCAATCATAAGGGAATTGTTATTTTAAACCAGAAAAAGCTTCTTGCAAGAAGCATTTATCACAAGTAAATACAAAATATAATGAAAAACGTCGAATATTGTTTACAGGCGATGGCTCGTTTCAAGAATACCATTCCAACGATTGACGATGCTCGTCAACGAACAAAGTATGAAGACCTGATAAGCCTGTGCTTGAGAGTGAAGATAAAGGTATTCAGTCATTGGGTGCTAGAGCTTTTCGATTTTCTTTATTGAGTAATGCAAACTATGTGTTCTCAGATATCTGGCCGCTTTGAGCTAGACGAAAAAGAACAAGAAAAGCTTGGGTTAACTCCGTGGAAGGAGGAGTGGCAGAAGCTTCTTACGCATTTTTTCAACGAATGTCCAAGCTACTTAATAGACATTGTCAACTATTTTCAAAAGAACTTTTGATGCTATTGCAAATTGAAGAATGCAATTAAACACGTTTTGTTTTTACAAACAAATTAGTGGTTTCACTTGCTAATGCAATGTTGGATATTTTTATAAATTTATTAAAGGTTTCACTCTTCAATACATTTTTTGTTTATTTGAAGGTAATGGATCTGAAAGAGTTTTAAAATTTTTTTGCCAGTGCAATTCCGCAAACAATTTTTACCTGATATTGTGTTCACGTTAAAACTTTATAGTATAGACTTTTTTGAAAGGTTTTACTTTTTTGAAATTAATTCAGTGTTTATTGCATAACCTTGCATGTCGGTATAACCCAAGTGCGTATGTTTCGTCTTGTAAATTTTGGCAAACCAAACTTTCTGGTGCTTGTCTGCTTTCAATGACTTGGAAAGCTGTAGCTTTCGATGTAATTAATTTTTTCACACTTTAAGAGGTAAGTAAACAAATACCAAATTTTTATGCTTGGGTTTCGTATAGGCTATTGTAAATATCTCATGCCAAGTTTGCGATATCAAATCATCAAATGTAAGACCTTTTTAAATGCAAAATGCTGACCCTTTGTTATTATCTTTCTTCTCCAAGGCAGCTATTGTAGCGATTTACCGTATGTTGACCGTTTGCACATGCAACGACATTTTTTGATTATGCTCCTTTACAAAGCACTTAAAAATTCCAAATGGTGCTCTTATGTTATTACCTAAAAGTGATTGCAACAAATTTCGATCGAAACTTTGACCTTTTTTGTAGAAATACCGACTGCCGACGTTTTGTCATGAAAACGCCAAATGTTGACTTTTTGTTAATATGAATATTTTCTAAGGCACTGAAGTGGTTGCACGTGGGTGCTTGACCTATACGTCAAACATTTACTTTTTCATACATTTTTTCAAACTCGCAAAGTTCTCATGAAAGTCTGAAAAATCGCACATTTCCAGTTATTTGCAGCGTTCTTGGTACTCGTTCACGGATATTGTTCATGACATGAAAGTACAGACGTTTATTGGTCAGTTTTAAACATGAAATTTTGTTATAATTTAATTCAAACTCTTTTGCGGTGATCTCACAATAAAACAACATGAGAAAGCTTGTTGTTTGTAAGATTCACATCAACGAAAAAATACTTATAAAGAATATACTTTTCTCTACTAATAATTTTGAAATAAAAAACATCTGTAATTACGAACCTGCAAAAAACGCGCCCAAGATATGCAATCAGATGTTACAGAAAGAAATTACAAAAGAGCATCAATCTATCTCAATTTCTCTATACGACAAATCGATAATCAGATATTAATTATTCCTTTTAAAAACTGTGAAAGAGTGACATACTGTTTTCAGACTGTCTATTCTATTCAATGCCATTCCAAACGACGTATCAAATAGACCATGCTGCACTTTTATAAATTTGTTGGAACAGATGCTCCTTCAAATATAATTTTCATTCCTCCTTGCTATACTACAACATACATGCGTCTTTCTCTGTTGTTTTCAACGCAAATGTTCGACCGCCACTGTTGTCTGCAAATGTTCGATCGCCACTGTTGTCTGCAAATGTTCGATCGCCACTGTTTGTTGTAATTAAATTATTTTCGACTATTGTATGGATTGGTCTACTGTATTGCATTTCTTGTGTTTTCCATATTTTCCTCTTTCCTTTTATTTCCGTTCTTTCTTTGAGTTTATCATACTCAATTTATTGCCTTTCTCTTTGTTCTTCTTTTTAAGGGTTGGTTGACTTGTTGATCTACAGTCATTTCGCCAATCCTCGCACTTTTTCCTTGAATCATGATGTGTTTGTGCCACGCGTAGAAATGGAAGAGATTGATTTGCGTTAATTTGGGATATTCACATAGTGAAAAACAGATCAACAAAAATGAAAAAACATTTTATGTTTCGCAGGATTTTGGTCCGAGAAGTAAAACTATTCGATTTCATTTACATTTTAGTTTATTGATTGTTGTCTAACTAATTTAATTCAACATTTGTGCTTTACACAGGTATTTTGTTGAACTGTAGTCATGTGAAGTTCGTTTTTCACTCTCCAAGTTAAGATGAGTGACTGACTTCGTTACAGACCATTCCCCACAATCTCTCTGCCAAGAAATAATTACACTTTGAGAACCGGTCTACGATATATCGATTTCGGCCTAAAAAACAGCAGTTTTCGGTTGCCTTACCAATGCCCTAGCTCCTCCGCCGATTGCGCTAGAGAGCTGTTCAAGGGCTCAAACGG
>JGI24022J15233_10000582_pt1 | contig 24699 bp, 15 predicted proteins | sample Ectturendosymbi2_FD_15233 | JGI IMG/M metagenome (IMG submission 15233)
TGGAAAAATATTGTCTGATCATTTTCAAATGCCCTTGTGATGCAATAAACACCTTCCCGGGCAAAGTGCCAGCATAATTATTGCTTTCGAGTTTTTTGTTATGTTTGTCTCTACGCGTACCCCAAGCGTTTCTGTCGGGGGAGAAACAAGTTGTGCTTGTTTTCGAAATAATATACCTTTTTTCGACCTTCAAGTTATTTTCTGTGGTCAAATGATTTTGAATCAACAGCATTTTATTTAAATAGTTTGTGGTTGATTGTTTGCCTGATGGACAGGTATTTTTGTAAACAAATTTCGCCAATTTGGCTAGACAATCGTGATGTGCAGAGGTGTAACGAGGTTAGACGGCGTCTGGGGTAAGAAACAAGATTGGCGCCCCCATGTTCGAACCTGAGGTCTTTTGGAAGCAAATATGCGGTATTGAAGGAAGTGCTAATGACATTGTTGTAACTTTTTGGCCCCCCGCAGTGATTCAGCTTCCGGGGAATTGTGCCCCTTGCCCTCCTCGTTACGCCCTGGTGATGTGCAATAAAAATAGAAAAATTTTCCGAAAATAAACAAATTTTCAAGTCCGAACCCCATGAACTTCTATTCCATGCACATCTGCAATTTTCGAGCACAATACGGCATGGTCTTGCAGTTGCACACACTGCCAACAAGGTTACTGATACCATTTCATGTTTCATTGTGTAGTTTCTGTGTCACTTCTTCGCCTGCCCCACGCGTTTTTCGGCGTGGACCCGTGTCTGTTTTGCTAATAATAAAACTTTTCCGACATTCAACAAGTTACTTATTTAAGGTTAGATAAGTTTAAGAATAATTTCTGAATTGTTTTGAAGGCCGCTTCTGCTCTAGAAACGTCCCACAAAGCCTGGGTAGTGGTGGGAATGTGATTTAACCACAATGTCTATGGTTATTAACCGTGTTTGTTAAAAAAAATTATCTGAGCAGTTGGGTCTTCACCGCTATGCAGTCAGTACACATCAGGATGAAATCGTCCTTGAGCCCCACCTAAAAAAATTCCTAGATCCGCCTATGGTTGTGGTTATCTGATATCTAACCATAAAGTTTGAATTCACACAACAGACACGAAAAAAGTAATCGCCGAACTTCATTTCTTTACTCTGAGAAAAAATAACTGACAAACAGTGATAGGTCAGAAACTTCGCTTGACACCGGCACTCCGGCTCCATGATCATCTCTGATTCAGATACCTGAACCTGACCAATTTTCAGGAAACCTAAAAGTGTAGCAGTTGTTTCGTCACAAAAACAAACAACATTCAAGAGAAATACTGCCATCTGGCTGACGATAATTAATAGCGCCTCCAAACAAACTTTCCTCGCTAAAAATGACGAAGTGGTTCACATGTTTTGTCGCACATCTGGCAAAACACACAAAGGTGGTAGGGACCCCGCCTCCCCTAAAATTGGCGCTGCTGATGCACCGTAACTTTCTATAAAGAGGTTATCTCAGGTCAAACCCTACAGAGGTGACTGGTGAGGTTCTTTCATCATCGCGTTGCGGTCAAGTTTTGCGCAGATGCACTGGTAAACAACCAGTGGTGCCACTACACTAGTGTTTTTCCACTAGATCTAGTGTTTTTTATGTCTATCTAGTGTTTTTTTATGAGTGAGCTGAATGTAATTAATGGCACAATTTTGTGTAGTAATTGTAATTGTAGTAATTATTGAGACCTTTTGATTTAGTGCAATTGTAATTTGCTAAAAATTCTACCGAATTAAATCTTAACTTACACAAGACAATATAATCTGTTTTGAGTTAAACCCCTGCGAAGTCACTTGGTACTTGGTCATCTGTTAAAAGTTTCAGTGACCTGTGCAAACAAACACAAGCGTTGCTGCTGTCTCCCATTGTCTTTGTCTCTGGTTTACAATGTGAGTTGAACAGGGTCTGTGGTTGGCATTGCAACGCATTTTCTGGGCATTTCCACTGTGTGTTTGCTTTTGTAATCTAGTGTTTTCTTGTGAATAGTGCTTTTTATCGTGAAATTTATTAGTTTTCCGCAACAGAGTGAAAACACTGCAAACAACATTTGAGTGAAAACATAAGGAAGGTTGGGAGGGTCATGATGTTTGTTACTGTTTTGTGTGATTGTGTTAGCAATAACATTGCTGTTATACCAAGTAGAATAAAGCATTCCATTGCAACTGTGAAAGCAGCAAGACAGGCCTACAGCATCAAAGAAAGCAACTCTCACTCTGCAAATGGAACAACTGTTAGTTACTGTATGCATGGTTAGGCGTGTGGTGTAATGTAAACAACAAACAAGTAATAGGGCTGTCCTGTACAGTCAGTTACAGTGCCCAATTTACTAAGTTTGAGCATGTGTCTAGGACACAAAGGCCGTATTTTGTGGAGGTTCTATCCTGTACAGTACCCCCTCCTCACCTTTCAGCAATTTTATACATTTGAGGCAAAGGGAGCGATGTTTACCTCCAGGATCTCGCAGACGTTATTGACGTCAGTTTAATTCCTAGGCCTACAATTCTGTAAACAGTAAAGCTGAAGTATGGTGCCAATATCATGTCGCCAATCTTTATTGTGCAACATGTGGATATATGTCATACAGTAAGGCATGACATTAAAAATGAAATATTTATCATTTTCTAGAACTAAATACTCCAATCATCAACTAACCTTATTTTGTTTTTCGTGTCCCAACATTTATTGGATTACTGCTTACTGTCAATCTTCTTGTAATCTGTTTCTACCTGAACCTATGCCATTCATTTGTTATTTTCGATATTAAGGTATTGTTTTTCATTTTTTTGTTTGCGTATATATTATCTTCACGCTTTTGTCATTAGGTTATGCTCCACTGACTGTTATTGTTACTCGCAGACCATTACCCTTTTTTTCATCCTTTGTTTTCCTTGATTTTTTCTGTATTGTTCAATTAGAAATATTATACAGTAGAATTTGCCTAATTCGTCACCTCAAGGGGATTAGAAAAAAGTGACAAATTATGCAAACTGGTGAAAACTTCATCCGTCTATGATCATATTAGAAGCTTGTATACTTTATCATGGCAACTCATATACATACTATAGCGCTCTTATTTGCAGCAAAATACAAGTTTATGACATTATGGTTGAATACAACAATTAATTCCTCTGCTTTATCTGGACTAATCCATTCAATCAAGCACCTTTTAAATCTTTAATAAACTTTTCTGCGTTCTCTCAATGAGGAGTTGGGTTGCGCTTTGCACCTCGTGTATAAATTTGATAAACAAATTGCGAGGTGCAACAATTCTCAGATAAAGATCCTTAATTTGTTTGAATTCCCCCACGTACTAGCTGCTTAAACATATAAAGTGAAACTGCAAATGATGAATTAGATGAACAAACCGCTTCTCGGGGATAGAAAGAGGGGACGAATTAAGCAAATTTACAAATTATACGATGGCGAATTAGACGAACAGAAATGTACACAAAAGATAGGGATTCTGCCAAGACCGACAAAAAAGTGACTGTGCATACATTATTACCCTGTGCCCCCCTTACCATTACGCTTCAGTAGTAGAGGACGTTCGTGCAGAAGTGCCTTGCTGATGTCAACAAGTAGGATAGTAATTAAAAATGTTTTGCTCTAAGCCAGGGGTCTCCAAACTTTTTTGTTGGAGGGCCACATAACTTATTACACAACAGTCCGAGGGCCAAACATCTTACGTAATGTCTTTGTTTCAAGGTATGTTACATATTGCCAAATTTGTAAGCTTTTGTAAATTTATTCTTTTTGCATTATTGACGAAGTGTCGCCGTGGGCCGGATGAAATGGCATCGCGGGCCGGATTTGACCTGCGGGCTGTAGTTTGGAGACCTCTGCTCTTAGCTTATCAACACATAAAAGGATGAAGCAAAGGCCTAACAAATTTTTATTGATATGGTTATGTTCCACAACTCCACTTTACAGAATTTGAAATGCTTTAATTAAAATACATCATAGGTTCAAATTTAAGTGAATAAAAAATACGAAAAGACAACAAACTTGTGAGAAGCAACAGATAACAAACGTTAACGTAACACAGATGATGGTGGGTAAGCAGTGGGTGAAGAGTTGAGGTATGTACAGATGAGCAAGTGAAGCATGCACATAGGTGAGAGAAGTAAAGAAAAATGATGATTATGAGGCAGAGAGCAATGCAATGAACATGACATTTTGCAACAAAAGCATGTACTGCATGCTGTAGCAAGGGCAGAGAACAATGTTTAACGACACATCTTGAAGATGTAACAGAATTACCCATGGACCATTGATAATGGAGTACCATTGTTGCAGGTAAACAATATGTCCCACAGGCACATATTGTCACCAAATGGCCAGAGTATTCTGAATATATGGTAATGAGAGTCTAAGCCAGGGATGGGGAACCTGTGGCCCACATCAACATTCGATACGGCCTGGATGTGCATCAGAATTTTCATTACTCAAGTTAAAGTACAGCATCACATCAAAACGAGAAGCTCCATGATAAGTGGGTACTTGGATGAGTCAAAAGAAGTCACTCTTCTTCACAGGTACATAAAGGTAGAATTTTTGGATAAATTGATTTTGAGGCCTGCTAACAATAATGCAAAATTCATGTGGCCCGTGATAGTAAATAGGTTGCTTACCCCTGATCTAAGCTAATAACTCAATGTACTATAGTAACATGTAAAGTAATGCAAGGTATTCTTGAACATTTAACTGTTTTTATGTGACCTTTGGTAAAAATAAGCTGTGTTTTGTTTTGAGTACTTCAATGTATGTGCTGATAGCTTGAAAAATACACGATTGACTTTGTGTTTGTGAACTACAGCGTAACTATGAAAAAACTTTTTCATTATTTTTTTGTTGTATGTTAATGGCAAACCATATAGACAGTGTTTAACACATCGAAAAACCATGTAAAAAGTACACAATGGAGTATTGAAAACAGCGTGCAGTAGGGTATAACACAAATTAAGCCCATATGAACATTCAGCATATTTACTAAAAACAATAACAAAGACAAATATATAGGACAGTTTATTATTGTTAACAGACAATGGAGGGCAAGCAATGTATGAAGAATTGAGAAATATACAGATAAAGAAGTAAGCCATGCATACAAATAGATGATAAAAGTGAATGACAATGGAGGTTATGAACATCAACCATGATATTACATAAGATGTACATGACAGTAGCAAAAAAAAACAATTTTTAGCAACAAAAAGCAATACAGTTACCCGTTGACCATAAAGAAAAAACAAATTTGCACATATATTGTAACCTGTAGGGTACACAGTAGACTTGAACATAAGTAAACAGACATAGGTGGAAATCATATCAGCCAGTCAGAGATTTCAAGCATTGCAACAGATTAAATGATTACTAAAGGTTTAGCAATTCAAAATTTTCATTTGATTTAAGCCTAGTATAGGCTATCATTTCTGTCATTGAATTGAATGACAATTTAGCCAATCTTTCAAGTCCTGGCCATAGTTGGTGTTACAGTTTGGCAAACCTTTTGAAAATTAGCCAAGTGCTAAAGGGTGCTCAATTAGACAACCTGATCCACAGTGTCACATGATGTTGGCAATCTATGAACAGGACATTTCAAAATAGGACTGGGAGGTAGGATGTGTGATCCTTATGTCAAAGAATGTTTTCTCACAGCTGTTCCACAGCCCTTTGGAAGAAATATCCAACTTTGCATTGTCAATGGTATCAACTTTTCTTTCAAAGTTGTGCTCTGAAATTTAAGGAAGTATGAATTATATTTGTACATTTCAGCAGACCTGTCTCATTAGTTGTGTATTGGAGTCTCTCACTGAATTGTGCTTTTCTCTTCAATTTGTATACTACCAGCAGGTAATCTCTCTACCATGCTAGGATTTTCGGTTTTGATGTAAGTCTAGGGTTGACCTTGTGTAGCTGTATCTGGCTACCTAGCCACTGACTAAAAGCAATGTTGTATGCCCTAAGAAACTCAAGTCAAGTCAGTTGGCTAAGCAAGAATGTTTTTTGCAAGCATGATGTGGACTGGTTCATATGATGTTAGAAATAAAATACGCTATTGTTGTGCTCCTGGTCAGTGTTGATATTTGACAAATGGACCAAATATGTTCTACTTATAAGCCTGTGCAAACAAGGCATTTAGCAACATATATCCAATGGAGGCATTGGCCTTGTGTTAAAAGTGGATAAACTAGCTAACTGAATGCAGTAGTAAGCATTTGGAGCGAGAATTATTGATGTTAACTAGCAATACTTTTTGTGCAACCAAATATATGACAAGACAAACCTATTCTTTTTCTCTTTGGCAACAGACTGCCAGTATATCCTATAGAACTGTAGAGTAGCCAAATGTTTGTACTTTACTCAGTATTAGCTAAAGCTTAAAATAAGCCTTACTTTTAGTTAGCTGATTGTACAATTTTGATTATAATGTGATTATTTGCTGTTGTTGAAGCATATTGTTATTATTATTATTGAAATAAACTTGGCTTATCTCTGCATGTTCTAGGCCGGGAATTGGCAATATCAATGCTCACAGAGCCCATTTAAATCTTTTCCTTTAAAAATTGAACACTAGAAACCATAAACATATTTAACGTCTGAAATTAAGGCACATAATATTTTCTGCTCAAATTGAATCTGTTTTGACCTTTGTAGTCTCATCAGTGAGCACAAAGTTTAAAGCTTCCTGGTGGTCACTCCCGGAAAGTTGTGGCTGAGCTATCTAAAATTTGTTATGTTAACACTATTCAACAAACATCATGCGCAGATATTGCAGGATCACAAAAATCTTGTGATTTAGAATAGTATTTTAAAAAACTAATGAAGTAAGATAAAGTTTTATTCAATATAACTTCAGAACGTTTTTCAAAGTCAGTAGGAGCCATACTGTAGTAGAGGAATGAAAAAGCCACATAAGCTCTAAAACCTCTGGTTGTTAGCCTTCGCACGAGACATAGTGATCAAGGCGAGTAAAATGCAAGCATTGTGATCATGGGCATTAGAACGATTTTTTCCAGGGGGAGCCACTAGGGAATTTTTTTAAAACTTTTTTTACGGGGTCCAAAAGTGGCGAAATTTGTTCTTTCCCACTCAAAACTAAGAAAACAAGTTTTTTTGCTAAAATTTTCAAAATCCAGGATGGGCCAAAGCTCTTCCTTCCGGCATGATTGTGATGAAACATGCCAGTTGTATATATGTGACTTAATTTTGGATTTTTATGTGTTGTGTGAATGTGTATGTGCTGTTTTTTTGTATTTGTCTCATGATTGAAATTAATGTGGAGATTCTCATTTTATAAGTCAGGATTCAAATTGTTTATACTGTACATTAGGCCTGCACAACTCAAAGTGCCAAATTGATCAACATAAATTTTCCCCAGGCCACAAAGTCTATTTTTTTATACAGTTATCTGGAATGACAATTAATTATAACCGAAGCCAAGCTTTTGCAACATTTGTTGCAGTAGAGAAAGCTCTCATGGGCAGGCCTGCTGTACATGTTGAGAAAGCTCTCATGTGCAGGCCTGCTGTACATGTTTATACAAATGCCCTGAGTGCTTTTTGCACTCTCTGTGTTGATCCTGTATTTTTTTTGTATTGCAGTCGCTTTGGATTGTTATTGCAACTTGAACAGTATCATTTGTTTTTTCTTAGGAGTTTCTCTATTATATCCACTTTCTTAAAGACTCCAGTAAAAGTGCTGTAGGAACTTAGTGCACTGTAGCATTGTGGTTTCATGCATAGGTGTAGTGTGACCTACAAGACCTCTTCCACATCACTGAAGGCATTTTTGAGAATGTATCTTGTGCACAGAGTATGTTTTATGTAGCCCAACACAAGATCCTATGTTAGTTGAAGTTTATCTATAACGTCTGAAATTTTAAGAAATGGTTTGCTAACTGTTGTTCACCTTTTGACTGGTCAGTCTCATTTGTATTTGGCACCTTTGCACTACAAGCTTATTGTTTGTATAAATTTCTATGTTTATGCTACTATCTCAGTGATATGAATAGTTTATTATCCAGGGTTGTGTGATTTGTCTCATGTTCTCTCAGTTCATTCTATAAAAGTATACCTGTTCGAATCTTTAAACAGCCTGTGTAGAACGACACACAGTGACGTAGCACATTTTAGCAATAGCATCATTGTGTAAGTGGACACATACTTTCATAAAATTGTATGGGCAACATTACGACATTTTTCAAGTTAGTGATGTTACAAAGAAAGAATGTATATACACAGACCTTGCATCTTGTTGATTCCCAAAATATTTAACAATGCATTATGCCCACGTATTGTTAAGCAACAACAGTAAATCTTGCAATCAGACCTTCTGCAGTGTTTGATCAATTCCATGAAGCTTGTGGTTTTTGTGTGCATTTTTCTGACACAAAATAATTGGTTAGCATGCAAAGTTATTTTCAGTGCCTGCTGCTTTAAAGACCAGTTTGCAGTTTGGACCTGTACAGGACACATCATATACTATTACATTCAACAGACTAGGTTAAATTCTCAATGGATTCCACAAAGATTAGCATTCTTTTGTTGCTTGGTTTTAGGAAGCCGAATTATAGGCAATGGCTTATCAGAAAATAACTTTAAAGTCTGTTCAACTCATATATTGTACTCTAATTATGCTTTCATCACATTTTTGTGCTCTTGTGGCCATGTTATCTTGTGTTTTTGAGTGTAGCCGATTCATGTGCACACTTGTTCCCAAATGTATTTCAGGAACAGTGTATCTGCATCTTATTGGTATTGCTTTGCTATTCTAGATGGTTGATTCAAATCCTTATACAAAATATAGCATGAGTTATGTGAAGAACTACGACTAAAGCTTTTCCTAGGTTCTAGCAAGACGAAGTAGGATTGCATTAAGTCAAAACATTTACATATGACTTGTATTGATATGTGTCAGTTTTCTGAGTTAGTGTTTCACATCAGATGTTAGAAAGCAAAGCTTGTAGAGTAAATGTTGTTACAATGAAAATCTTTATTTTGTTCATGATAGATGTGGAAACATAAAATGCCTGTTACTTTGGAAGTTCGGAAACGAACAAGTTAAATGCTTCTAGAAGTGCAAGCATTGCAGACCAGTTGCTTGATGGAATATGGTGTTAAGTTCCTACTAAGTGTGTCAAGGAATGTGGTGTTACTCTAGTGCTAACAATGTCACACAATAAAGTTGGTGAAAGCCAGGTGGTGCAGGAGAGTAAAGGCCCCCCTGAATATTTATTTGGTTGGAGTTTCTGCAGACCAAGATGTCTTCAAAAGCTATTTAATAATGCAAAAGCTTTTCTTACGCTAATGGCATTGGCAAATATCACTCAAGGCATTGTTGAGAATGGTATCTTAAAGGTAAGTAACTAGGATTGTTTTAATGCTTATGCTGTCTTTTAGGTGGTTTGCTATTTTTGCCAAAACTGCTTGTTTGTTCCATTTTTTCCTGATATTCATATAAGAAATTTCTGTTATACTCACTCTACACTCCATTAACACTCCTTCTGGAGTGATCTATTGGTGCTCTTCATTTGTTGCACACCATTGGGCTGCATTCATAGTGAAAGCTACATTGGTGGCAACAGCACTGCACATAAAGCTTTCTGTTCCACTTACCCAATATCACCAAGCATGAGGCTGGGTAGATTAAGTTTTATTTTCAAGCATTTGGCATGACCTGACCAGGATCAAACCCAGCCTTCATGTGCTTAGCTCACTTATGTTTGTGCAGTTCCACGTAAAAGTTAAATAAGACATGAAGTGTAACATGTGATTTGAGTTCAGTGATTATATAAGTAACCAGTGTGCAGGATGATGCTTCTTGTTCTGGTAAATTAGTTCAGACAAGGATTTGAGTGCATGAAATATCTCACTTAAGGTTGACCTTGCTTTTGAGAGGAAGCAAAATATTTTATGTGACAGCAGAAAACTTCTTTGAAATTGTATTTGACAGAAATCATTATAGAGCAGTGGTTCTTAACCTTTTTTTTTATATATCTTGCCCTTTTCTTGAACAAGATTACCAGATTTACCCCCAATACACTCAATGATGCTCATTTATTGAAAATACAAAAGTAACAAACTCTTACAGCTTAGAATGATTTCTAAAATTTACATTTACTGCAATATATGGCTCAGTAAATTTACCCCTACGAAGATGAAATTTACCCCAGGTTAAGAACTACTGTTATAGTGCACCATGTAACTGCTACTTCATGTATAAAGAAATAATGCTGTTAAAAACTCTTGTCTAGTTTTCATTGTCGAAAAGAACAAAATTTCCTATCAAGGTTTTTTTGCAATGTTTCACAAAACCTGTGATTTTCGTTGTTTTCCAAAAATACTGTTGTTAACTGAAAATCAACATTTGATCACAAATATCTGATTGATTTTGTGTTTCTTGCAATATGGTTATCGTTTCATTTTAGGTTGGCATCACATCTATTGAAAGAAGATTTAATCTTTTGAGTTCAGAATCAGGATTGATTGTCAGTGGGTATGACATTGCTGGGTGTATCAGCTTACTTCCTATAAGTTACTTGGGTAAGTTGGATAAGGCAGCGTGCATATGAAGGTTTAAAATTTTCATTATTCCACAGATGATATTGTGCTCAAAATGAAAGTTTATTTTTCTTTCACATTTTTTAGGTGGAAGAGGTCACAAGCCTCGCTGGATTGGTTGGGGTTTGGTTTCTGCAAGTGTAGGATCTTTTGTTCTAGCACTTCCTCATTTTTTAAGTGGACCATATGAATACAAAATAAACTCTAACAATGGAGCTTCAGAGCCAAATTCTATTGCTGTAAGTATCTTTTTTTATTTGATTAAATCATCTTAACGCCATTGCTTACATGTTTTATGCTTGTATTTCTAATGTGTTTCATGGAAAGGCATTTATAAATATCCATCAGCTTGCCTTGAAATATTATGTCAGCATTACTGTTCCAAAAGCAAAGTTAATCACATTGTTACAGTGCACTTGTAAAAACTGAATCATCTTTCGTTGCATGTAGATTGCTTTTAGTTCCAGTTACAATACATCTTATCCTTCTTAGGATGATGATCAGTTTCATGTCTGGTGAAATTAAGAGTCTGTTTTTGTTGGTAGATGTTTTCAATAGTCTAAAAATGATAGTTTTTTTTAGCCCGTATGTATTTTGCAAGTTGTACTGGTCATGATCACCTAAAACATAAACTATACTTTGGTTATATGCAGGATTTTTACAATGTTATACCTTCAGTCAGGCAGTATAGCAATAGAGATCTTATGAAATGTTGTAATTTTGAACAAAATTTAATTGTGAATTGAAATTGGTTTGCTTACACTTCCACAACCGTAGAAATTATACAGTGGACTAACCTTGAGTTACACAAATGGGTAGCGTCGCCCTGGTGCGTTGTTTCGAGATTGGAAGGTCATTGCAAGCTTACATGTACCTCCTTACCAAAATCTCAGGATATTAAAAAATCTGCTCAAAGCCAATCGATATACGTGTGAATGAGTCGACAAGAGGTTATGCAGCAACGAAACAATAGTTGACAGTAACTTTACCCGCAAATGCACTAAACTTTACGACCAGTACGCTTAAGGACAGGTATTTTCGGGCAGTTGTTTGACTTTATGCATAGGATTAGTGCGTTTGATGCAGGTTGGGTACCACTGGACTAATCGATTTTCAATAATTGTAGAAGTTGTTGCACTTGCACCGTTTATCTTCAATTGCCTGTCTACAGCATATCTTTTTCAGGGTAACGTTTCTATATCAGATTTATGCGCGTCTAGCATGCCAGAAATTGCCGGTGGAATGCATCATGGAAATTCTTCTGGTATTCTTTTATGTTTTTATTTTCTTGTTGTTCACCGTTTAATGCTCGAGCAGAAAGTTGTAATTTTAATTCTGGAGGTTTGTATTTTGCAATTTTAGCATAGGTACAAAATTATGGATTTTTCAGTTTATTTTTACCAATATTTGCAAATTTGCGCAAATTTTCAAGTTGTGTGTTTGAGCTGAGTTGTGCAACTGATAATGTTTTTGAAACATTACGTAACAGATATTTTCTAGTTTTTTTGTTGTTTTTTTTGAGCGTGACAACTTCGATGGCCTTCGTACGTATTATGTGGTTAAAATGCTTTTATAAAGCTTTGCATTAAAACCGTTTTTGTAATTCCTGAAATGTTTTACTGATGTTGGTGCAAGCAACCACCTCGTGTTTCAGGTTCCTTTGACAGAAAATTTTGGTGCGATTCCTCAAACTTTCCACTTTTGCTTATAACCGCAGTCCAACTTCAGTTTCATATTTTGATGTTTCAAAAATATTTTTGAATTAACGCTTGTAAAGGGGCAGTGTAGGCAAGTCAGCATCATTGGCAAACAGCGTCTTTTAGCATTTCTACATAATGGAAATCAGTAGTATGAGCTGTGGAGCTGCCAAACGTGATGGCTGCATAAACAGCAGTGATGTTTGTTCGCCAAAGGTTGGAATAGAACTAAACGACAGGTTTCGCGCCCTCTTTTGTCCTATCTACGCCCTTACTGGTCTTTAATACAGACTGACGGAACAACAATAAAAAATATTTTCGTGTTTTATTGAATTTATCTACAGGCCAAATTTATTGGATTGTAGTAAAACTACCTTCTGGCTTTTTTATTCTTTCCAGTTTAGATCCTTTTTTATTCTGTAGAATGCGAAGGGGTGCCGAGAACTTTGGTGTCGCTCTTTTCACTAAAGCAAATGAAGTATGTGTTCCTGTTTGGGCAGTTCCTTATTGGAATGGGCAGCACACCTCTTTCCGTCCTCGGTGTAACTTTCATAGATGAAAGTGTGGACCCTCAGGTTTATCCAATTTATATAGGTAAGTTCGCGTTTCTTTTGACTGCTTGTTTTTCTTTCGCTGTCGTTCTGCAGAATTCGTAACACATTAAGTTACTTTACTGATAAAGAACTCTCGAAATAAGAAAACTAGGTCAAATTAGAAGCTTCCATATTGTTAATCCTTCGTTATTTACTGACACTTTTCTTGTAATTTAAACAACGAGCGGAACTATTGACTTACGTATCAAACATCTGGCGCAAATGAACACGTGATTTGAGAAACAAGCTCCGTCATTTTAAGTGATTTTACGTGGTTTGACCACCACAAAACACGATCGGCGATTTTGCGTGTGCTGCATCTGTCATTTGGCCTCTGGTTTTGGAGTCAGCTCGATCGGTGTCTGCGGGCGAAGTCATTGCAAAATTCAATATCTTAAACGACTGATCATTGCCAGTACGCACATAGGTTGTTGGCGACCTATGAAGCTATTTTGTTATCAGTAAAGTCTTCAGACTTGAATGTGCTAGAAATTCAATTCTGACGACATGCAAGCACAAAATGTTTACAAATTTGTGTTCCATTCAATGTGTTCCTCCTGTAAAGTATTGATCGTCTCGGTCTGCGGTTGTGTGTTTGAAATCAGCCCGACCGCGAGCGGCCAGCAGTGAAAGTTACTGATCGAGGCTTAGATTATTTGTAATTTGCCCTAGAGTTTGATATCCACCAATGCACAGGGCAGATGTTTTTTCAGACAAGGTACCATCTCTGTTCCGCATTTTTCCTGTCAGCACATCAGTCTTCAACTCTCCCCAAGTGCTAAGCACAGTGCGAGATCCGTCAAATACTACTCAATCGCATGCGTTGCGAGGCTAAGTGGACCTCTGTTGTCATAGAAAATGTGTTTTGTCATAAGAAATTATTTGAAGATTACGCACTTCACATATATACATTAGGTAAACAATCGTGCTGTATAGCACTTCCATACCAATGAACTGCGGTCGCACTCATCATTCAACAAAAGATAGAGAGCAAGCTGCTTCACACACGCCGAAAGTTATTTCGAACCTGTGCGACCAGTGGGAAAAACTTGCCTTAGGCGTCTTCATTCACGTTTATTTTTGCAAAATCAGCTGCGCCATTTCACGGGACGCGTCTGGGTGCCCGCGAACAATTGTCATACGCACTTCACGGATTCGCGGTTTTGATTGTAATCCGCCGTATTTTATATTGACCAGACTAAAGTTAAAAGTTGGAACAGTCGCGTTGCAACTGAATCCTAACTGTATTCTCGAAAGGCACTTCGACCGACACAACCGACCAAAAATTGCTGCATACAACAAGGTCGCTAAGATCAGTAACATCGGTACTTGAGACTAAATGTACATCTAGCGTAATTGCACGTATTTGTTTACATCTAGCTGAATTACACACGTGAAAAAATTATCTTTAGGGCAACCAAAAGCCAATAAAGTCAAAAATTTTCTGCCCTATGTAAAGTTTATGAAACGTCCACCAACCAAATTTCACGCTCATACCATGAGGGAATCCCAAGGTGTTAGGTCAAAAAAAGTCAAAATTTATCGTTGGGTCAACTTTTCTTGGAGCACAGTTTTTTTCCTTCATTGATATTTTATTGAAACTACATCAACAGATATAAGCATGCTTTTGCAAGTTTAGCTGCAATTCTGTAATAATAATGGGTTTGTTGCGATTTCTGAAGTAACAATGTTGTTTTGCCCACTATTGGACGAATGAATATGATGTAGGATTGGCGTGGCAGGCGATAAATGTGGTCTTACAGTACTTGTTTTGGTAAATCCTCAATCCTTTATACATATAGTGTTTCGGTTTTGATGTTCTCAGGTTTGACTGTACTCTAGTAATTAATATGCTTATCAGTATATCATCCCCAAAGTTAAACAACCAATTATTTTTATATTTAAGCAGAGTGCACAAATATGCTTCTGGGTCAACCTCAACACCTCGGGCTGAATTATTTTGCAGTTGCAAACGTAGAAAATGAAGTCAAAATTTATCAATCATAAAGTCAAAATTTTAAGTTTTTAGGTCAAAAAATTGGTTGCCCTAAAACCATGGTCTCCAAACTTCGGGCCGGATTTGGCCCGCGAAACCGTTTCCTCCAGCCGCAAAGACATTTCGTCAATAATGAAAATATCATATATTTACCAAAAAATTGTTGATTTGGTAGAATGTAACATCCCGAAACAATCACATTACGTCAGATGTCCGATCCTTGAACTGTTGTTAAACAGCTTAGGTGGCCCTCGGATAAAAAAGTTTGGAGACAACCGATTCTACGAAGTAAATCACACGTGACTGCTGCTTTGCAGATTTGCTTCAAAACCACACTAATTAAAATACTGAACTCCTGATATGACCTGGGTATCTGTGTTTTTGTCATGTTCATTCACGTTGGCTAGTTGGAATTCACTCCTAATTTCAGTTGCAGTATTGACTACTGCGCTAGGCAAGTAATTTAATTAAAAACCTTCCGTCAGCACTCATCATACGAGTGGAAAATTACCCGCACCGTCTCAGGAATGATCTCAATGGCAAAGGCTCATTGCCAAAATGAAATTTCCCCGAAGACAAATCGATCGGTTCATACCATAAAATTATGCAATCTGCAAACAAAATTAATCTTTGTAATTTTATTTTTATCGATATTGTGGCATTTACAGGTCTCTTTGTCATTATTGGCTGAGGACAGTTCTTCTCGAAGTGCAGCCCACGAGCTTGTACACTGCGGTCAACAAAACACTCGCTCACATTTTTATAGTTAAAAATCCAACTGGTCTTGTTTTTCTAAGTATACTATTTCACAAAATTTTTTATGAAACACTGTTTCCTTGCCCTGCAGTCAATGCATGCCGCGAAAAGAAAATAGTATTATTTAGCCAAAAAAATTAGTATAATCTTGTAAGTCATTTTCATTTTGCAAAAGAAAGTTAGTATCATTTTACTAATCTTCTGTATCACGTGTTTTCATCCAGGTGAAAAGACAATATTAGTCTCAACGACTGTTCGCTTTAATTTTGGGAAACGTAGTTCGATAAAAGCCAGTTCCTCTCATTAAAGACAGTTCTCTCAAACCATTCGTCTCGGTGAAGCATTGATTATGCGTTAATACATTGCTTCCGTTCATACGCAACAACCTCTTACTTTCGCGAGTGATGACAAGCTTCAGTTATATTCTTAACATTGTTTTTGATTTTTCACCATCTTTTTTGTTTTCCGAAAAGCCCAGGTAACAGTAACAAAAATCATTACTTTGGCAAATAGTTCTTTGTGGCCCTCAACATCAAAGTACTTGGTGTTTTACTAGCTCAAAAAAATCTCAATTTTGATTTGCACCAATACTGGCGTCGTTTCTGTTGTAATAATTTCCTGCCGCTTTTCCATATTAGGCACTTTGTTACGTGAACATTTTGCAGTTTATGCAAGTCATGTATCCATTACTAAGGTAAGGTGTGCACAAAGCTGTCGTAAATATCCGCTACAGCATACTCATTCACTAATTCCATGCTACTTCTCAAGAGAAATAACAAGCAAACTAGGATTATCGTGTGTGCTGTTACCATGTTACCAGAGCGTGTTTAAAGCTCAGTGATTCTCAACCACCGGCATGATCTACCGTGTTACTGTGATTTACAACATTACTGCTATCAGTACTAGAAAGTTGCTCCAGTTTAACGTCTTGTTATTGCATAGCCAAAGCCAGTAAATTGTAGCAAAAACGACCAACCGCCTAACATCGGACGATAATAATGAAGTGGCGGTGGAATTTAAAATGAAATGTTTGAGGAACGTTGATTTTGCTTTAGAGGATGTATCCTTATGTTTCTCTGTGTTGTCCCTCTCATTTCCTTCGTGGCCCGCTTTTACGTTTTGTCTAGCCTTGCCGGAAACCTCCTATCAATGGTTTTGCACTCGCAGCCTTATCGATCTTCGATCGTGTGCCTCCCTTCATATTTCCTCTTCGATAGTTGTGTTTGTCCGTAGTTGCCGCGTAAATTGCCACCTCCAAGCTGTCTCCGTAACTACTGTAATCAATGATGCTCTTCCTGCTTTGTTATAAGCTTCAAGCGGCAGCAGCTTTGCTATTTCGTTGCATTTTGACCAAATTATTTTGTTCTCTATAACCAAGTGTGGTTTTTATTAAAGCTAAAGGTCCAATTCAAACAGTCTCGTGAACAGCAGTCTGGGCGATCTTTCACAAAGTGTGCTTACGCGGTGCTTGAGAAGTTGATCGTTTTTTTGTTTTGTTAATTGTTTTCCCTTTGGCTTAAACAGCAGTCTTCAGCTAGTCTAGCGTTTAGCGTACTTTTTTTTCAAAGATTCTGCAATTTGTCATCAACTGTATCCTTTGCTTATCGGTATTTTGGATAGTGATTTGGTAGAACGTACAATTCGGCAGTAGGATATGCTTGCAATTAGCGGTAGTAATTCATTTGGTGCTTATCTGTTTTCCACTCTTGAAGAAACCCGTTTTCTGGCAGAACATTAGGCCACGCTTAACCCGATTTGATTGGTCTTGTACGGCTCGACTACTTTCGATGTCTAAAGGTAAACACTGCCAACGAGAGTTTCGGTCTGTCAGCTCTCAACGTGTGAATTGAGGAAGTACACTGCTAAAGATTGCCATATGTTAACAGAGCTGGCAGTGTGCGTGGGCGTTGGCGGTGCTGTTTCCCGCCTAACCCTTTGGCCACGTACGTGATGATAAACAAACGGTTCCGCTGAACATCGTCAAAATATAGCTGCATGAGCCACAGTGACCACTTTCGGTCAATGTTTGAACTGGTGTTGAGTGGCCGGTCGGTCGATTCACCAGGTCTGTGTCAAAGTCTTCACATTTTTGTCAGCCCGTTAAAATATTGATACAGATTTGAGGCGATATTAAGAATTTTCGGGCTGGTGCAGTTACTTGCGATCATGCATGCTCAGAAAAAAATAATCGAACCGTCATTGTTAATTTATGAATAGGTGTCGTGGTAATTTTGGTGGTTTTACTGCCGATTTACTTATTTAATTAATTTTAGGTGATGTGTTGAACTCATGCTTGAATTTTTTAGATATTACTTGCATCCTGGTTTGCACAACAACCCAATAGTCAAGTTTGAGAAATCGTTCTGCGCAGCTCGTGGCATTATTTGTTGTAGCCGGGGGGTCTATAACATGTTGCCTGATAACGCTTTGGATTGCAGTTGCAGAAAGGTGGCTTGTGCTACACGATCAAGAATTCTTTTTTTCCAGCTGTTACGCTTTTCTTGCTCGAGGTCTGACTTTTACTTCCTTGAACTCCCGAAATTTGTGCCAGCTGTTTGAGGCGCTATGTAGAACATTTACACGTTTGCTCTAAGTGGTAGGTGTGTTTGGGCGGTTGTCGACGTCATTCTTGACAGCTTTCATGTCGACGGACATCACCGCCACAGATCACTACTCTACAATGAGACTACCTGTGAGGGTTTCGGTGACGTATTCCTTTCTTGACTCCGATCAGTAATTTTAATGAGACAGCTGACGTTACGTCCAGAAAAAAACGATTAGGAAGCAGACACTGCGAAGTAAAACACCCAGCCGAGCTATCACTTTTGTTATAACTCGCCGCATGACTCCAGAAGCATGTTGATTCGCAATTGCAGTCATCCAGATGAACTGGACAAAATTGAGACTCTTTCATTTGGTTTATAATCTGTTCAAGAACATCACTGTGCTTTGTGATAATGAGACAGTCTAAATTTTTACTCTTTTTTACACCAATCATTTTTACATTTTCCTTCATAATTAGCAGTAACAAGCTTTCTTTTGCTTTGCTATTTAGCAAGAATCAACATATGAAGATTACACAGTTGATTTTTACTGACTTCAGTGAATGTTTTCACATATAGCGGTTTGCTGCGCTGTGATTTTACCCTCAAAAAACTCAGCCAGGTTGCTGACACAGCCTGGATGATTTGTCTCTAAATGTCGCTGTAGCTTTTCTTCCTTCATTGATTCTGCTGAAAGAACTTTAATTTAGACAGACAACACATTTTGGTTTGCCATTTGATTTCATAAACCAGGTTTTAAAAGAGTCATCATGATTGTTGTTTTGCCATTTCCATCAACTGTACGTAAATGTGTTGGTAAATCGTTCTACACAACAAACATTCCAACGTCATTATATCTATGAAAAAAATTCGAACTTAAGGCAAACAACACTACACAAAAACAGTGTTTCGGTCAACCAGTGGACACTGTAGCATGGGCTTAGTCCAGGGTTTTTAAAGTATTTTAGGGACCCGATTTGGGTCCCTAGAATCAGCGAAAATGATCATCAGGTCCCTACAATCAGAGAAATCGGGTCCCTGCAGGTCCATACCGGGCACCTAACATTTTCCCTAATTTCATTTGTTTGCTGACGTGGGTGTGTAGCCAGCTTCCACAGGGAGTATAGCAGCGTGAATGATACAGAGTTACTGATTTGCAGTGACTGGGCAATACTGTAGTGATTTTATTGTCTGGCAAAATTGTTTACAAAATACACACCCGTGAAAGTTGGCAGAATATACAATATAGTAATCTAAGCCCGAGACACATTGTCTGCTGATTTCCGAAGTGTGGGATTAGTAAAGACTAACAGGTGTGCAGTTTAATTACATTACAAAAAAACAAGCTAGCACCAAGCTAGACTGTTGCTTTCACGAGTCTCACGTACAGCTCGCAGTACCCCTGAGTATTGTAAATGGCACCCTAGGGTGCCACAGCACCCCGGTTGAGAAACACTGCCGTAACTTGTGCAACATGTGGCGAAATGAACGGTATATGTGGAGCCTTATTTCTATTTGAAACAAGCGACACCACTAGGGGTCGTGACCCACAGTTAGGAAACTGATGAGTTAGCCTTTTGTTGTAATGTAAGGCACATCTGTTTTTACAAAGGTCGTGTTACATTGCGAAAACATTTGAATTTCTTATAGTATTTCATTGAATAAAACTGTACGTAATTGCCTGTTTTAAAAAAATTATGAGATGTGACTCTGGGTTCCAATACTTGCATACCTTTTACCTTACCGAGTAATTAAAATTTTTGTCAAGGCAAGCGCAACCGCAATAAACGTGAAACTGATTCGACCTGTAAGCATTTTTTAGTTTAGCCAATAGTTTTTTTTTGTTCGACAGATGCGATTGCGCATCACTTCCGATTGTTTGCATTGACAGCTTTCCCAGAAAACCTGTACCAAAAGACTACTTTTTTCTCATTTTCTTGACGGCTGGTGCGGTTTCCAGGGAACTTGATGCGTCTTGCAGGCATTGTTGCAAATGCGCGTGATGGTTTTCCGTTTCACAAGTGTGGGAATGTTTCATGTGACCTGAAACTTTGGAAACATTTGAGACCGTAAGACTCTCTGGTCATTAAGAAGCACCATTTACAAAAATGTTACACCGTTCTTCCGATGTAGCGGTTGAATCTCTTCTTGCAGATACTGCTGCAGTTCGCGGTTAATGTTTGATGCTCGTCGCCGGATATGTCTCAAGCACTCGTAAAGAATGACTTGTTTCTTTGTCTTGAAAATTTCTACCTCTGCTTTTGTGCTGCTGACTGTGCTTTTGATTGTGGTTGCAAGTTATTTTGGTCCAGTTAAGTGACAGATTATGTTCTTGATGTGATTAACCAGTTCGTCTTGAACTCGCTTTTCCATGTTTAACTTTTTGTTTGTTTCTTCGGAATTCTCAGCAACACTGTCTTGCTTCCTCTTCTTATACCATCGTTTCTCGCGTAGCTCAGCTTTAAATGTAGTGTTGGCCAGTTGAAAAAGAGAAATCTCAAAACAGCATTAGTTTCATGACATGTACTGTGCGTTTAATTCATGATGTATATTGGCAGACGTTCTTGGAAAAAAACTTTAATGGACCAAGACTGCTGTGAACCGCAAGTGGCAGTTGCCAGATAATATTGGCACCTCCATGTGGTGATGATGACAATTCTGCTTTTTTTCTAACGAACTGTCAGGATATTTTGCATCAAATGATTTCATGCAGTGTACCCTTGACCAGGGATGTAGTGCAAGCAAAAGAGGTGTGGGAACGCACTCGAAAAACTAGCCATTTTCAAACAGCTTCGAACTTATTTTTAAAGCAATGCCTGAAAAAGATGTGGGAACGCCGTTCCCACGCGCTCCCGCTCCACTACACCCCTGCCCTTGACATAAGTAGCTCGTTTGTGCGTGATAAATAAATCTACAAAGAATGGCGGTAGTGTGTTGTTTTGCGCAAGATTGTAGTTGCTGGCCAGTGGTGCGAACTGCGATCCAAACAGCATAAACTTGTTGTGCTCAAAAAAAAACAATCATTGTGTAGTATTGAGTAAATAGAATAGAGCGATTGCAAAGTGCACTTGTCATGCGGAAACTTGGCGTGTTTATTTTCCTCGTGGTAACCGTGCATTTGCACTTTTTGCACCTAATACAGTTATAAATAATAATTCAACAAGAAAAATACCCGAAGTTTCGTTGCCGTTGACGAACAAATAGTATGATTTTTTTAGATTTGTATGTCGAATCTGTCTTTTTCGGACACATGTAATTCTGTCCATTCGTTGACGAATGGCGGACGGCGGCGAAAGTGCTTCAAAGTGCCTACTAGTATGTTGATCATAAGGCTGTTCTTGTGACCTTTGCTGAGACTTAATGGTCAACTTTTGGCAGGTATATACTATATGGGTGCATTGATCGGTCCAGCCATCGGCTTCATCCTCGGTGGTCAACTACTCAAACTGTTCACAGAAATTAGCAGCACGTAAGTTTATTTCAATTTCTTGGCTGTTTCCTTTTTTAATTGACAGAAAGAGAAGGACCAAGCAGCAATATCATTTTCCATCGAGGATATTCAACCGTTGTACGTGGGTTTTGCCTCTGTCATACTAACATTGCTTTATAACTTTTTACAGGTTTTTGCTATATTAGGTCAAACACGTTGCCGTTGTCTTGTTCGAACGTTGGTTTGAAAAAGTGCTGAAACTATAATGCCAACATCAAGTGAGAGACCAGAACACTAATTAGTAATTTGCAGTGATGAAAAGCGGGTCATTTTCATGTACGTTTAAATAGACCATCATTACGTTGCTTACGTTGAAATAGCCAATTTTTAATTTAAAAATTTAAGTTGGGTTTTCCAAGTTAATTCTTGATTGCGATGGTTGTTAAAAGCAGAACACAAAACAGCTGGCAGCTGTATCATGTGAGTCTTTTGTAAATTACAAGGCCCATGTAAATCTTTCAATGATTCATTTTGTTTTCCTTTTTTGGAGGAACGCCGTGATTGTTACGATTTCATACATTCAACTTGAAATCATTTCATGTTTTGCAGAATTTTAAAAAATATCGTCACGAATTTAGCATACGACATATTCACGCGAAAGACCAGTAGGATGCTTCGCCAGAAATTTTTCAGCGAAAAGCTGCCTTGTTTGTGTTACTGGCAAAACTGTGGACCAAGCAACACCGCAACTGCAAATGGAGCCCCTGAATTTACCTTTAAAGCTGACATTTGGTAGAATGGTCTACACACGCTCAGCAGTGCCGTTTTGCTCTCGCCACCAGATACTGTTGTAGATGAATTTGCAGAAAAATCTTTGAAGTTTTCTCCAGGATATGTCGGAACAAGTTTGAGATTTTCCTGAAAATGTCACTGAATAACTGCACACGAAGCGCAACCAGTGATCTGTCTAAATCGGAAAATCGATGAAACTCGTACGCTGCCATTAATTATGCGTGCGGAGTAACGACCTCGAAAAATTTGCACCTGTATTTCAACGTGTAACCATCGTTTGAGGCTATATGCTGGCAATCGTGGTAGCAATTCCAATACACTGCTACAGATACCCAACAAACCAACAGAGCATGTGCTTTAAGCACTGAACAATTGTTTGTGCGAGTCCCAAGTAACTTGCCCATTCGATGCTGCTTGGCAGCTGCTTAAAGTGGAACACGAAATGCATTCGAAACGCCCACGCTACAATACTGAAATAGTCATTGAGACGTGTTTCCTGGTGGCTGTTTCAGTTTTGGCCGAAAGCGGAACTGAATGGTGTAGCCTCGCGGAACATTTTTGGAACTGTTTACACAGACCGTGAATATCCCGCTGGCGTGTATGCAGTGTGCCTTGTCCGTGCTTGGAGAGGAAGGCGTCACGAATGTTCTCTTTCATCTACTTGCTCTCTTCGCAGGCCCGACATCACTCCTGAAAGTCCGCAATGGGTTGGGGCATGGTGGTTGGGTTTCATAATCGGTGCCGCCGGCCTGTTTGTCGTGGCCGTTTTAATCTTGGCCTATCCTCGCAAGCTGCCCAGCACTTTTACCAGGAAAGAGACACTGGTCAACATTAAAAGCGCACAGTATGGGAGAACAGATGAAACATTCGCTGTGGACTTCGAAGATGCACCTTTGAAACAAATTAGTAAGGCTTTGCTCTGCAGCGTTAAAACTTGACCATTTCTGAATTTCATGCGGTAACTTGTTCCTGCTGTATATAGTCTGCCATTAATTTCATAGTGTACGATGATCGTTTTTCCGCTTGGAGCGAAGCTTGTAAGAGAAAACTGCTATGACATTTTTTGAGGACACGGAAAGTGGGCGTCCTGAAGAATGAATAAATGTCGCGCTCTGTTGACAGTAAATTTGTCTCAAGCTAAAAACGGCAAGAGAGAAGTTCTGCATGTTGTAGCGATTCAAGTTGCAACGGCTTTGGCATACCGTGTATTTGTCTGTCCGCTTCGACAAACGGAAAGCCAAATATTGTAGTCAGGGGCATAGTGAGGGGTCAAGGGGGGAACAATGCCCCGGGCTCCGAAAAGTCCCAACAATGTCGCAAGTACTTTTTTTCAGTACGGCAAATTTACTTCCAAAAGACCTTAGGTTCGAAGATGGGTGCGCCAAGCTTGTTTCTTGCCCCCGTTGCCGACTAACCTTGGTACGTATCCGATTGTAGTATTTGGAAAGGTCGAAAATAATCAACTGATCCCTGGGAATGCCGTCGCGTCGAGATCCGATTGCTGTGACGCGCACTTTTCCCCGACTGTTTTTACTTTTCCAGACCACAAGCTTCAGGTGGAGCACGCCCTACCGCTGAGAAACGACAGCGACGCTTCACATAGCAACAAGTCGTCCAACCGTGACGTCGAAGTGCGCAGACCGGGACACTGGTTGCGATGCGAACTAGCGCAGAAATTTTTCAGGTGAGCGTTTATCTTGTGGTCAGATGTTATCAACAAGTCATGTGACGCAGCATTTTGCAAAACTAGAATTCATTGTTGCTTGTTGTTGCACCTTGTTAATTCCATCAACTGGTCGGACAGTGTCGAGGAAGCCGTTCAGCAATGCCGAATATGCTTTTCAGTCTGAACAGCCGACGTCCTTTTATATTGAAAATAAACTCGTTTTCATTGATCACAGTTTGGTTGAGACAAATTCATGTTCAAATTGCGCAGTAAAGGTTAAACTTATTTTAAATATACGTCACAGCCTTCCCATGAAAAAATAATGTTGCTTAATGTCCAAATTTTTTACGTTTCTGATAAATTTCAGGCGATCGATAGTTTATAAATATCAATCTGATCCACTGCTGATTCGTCCGCAGAGACGTTGTGCAAGTCTTGACGAATAAAGCCTTTTTATTCCTGAGTTTGTCAGCCGCTGTGCTGGGCACTCTTGTATCCGGCTTTTCAACCTTCGGACCAAAATACATCGAATCCCAGTTCGGGAAATCTGCGTCGGATGCCGCGAACCTCTTTGGTAAGGCTCGGTTTATTTCGGACGTCGGGTTTCTACCCCACGCAACAGATCGACAAAGCGCGATTTAATACCTTTGCAAAA
>JGI24022J15233_10000584_pt1 | contig 24678 bp, 15 predicted proteins | sample Ectturendosymbi2_FD_15233 | JGI IMG/M metagenome (IMG submission 15233)
GCTTAGTTGGGAGACCGACCTGTGCTCCTGTAACAACTAGGTTAACCCCTCAACCAGTAGGGATCTCCGCAGTAACCTACAACCTCAGTCCCTACACATGTGATCGTTGTCCGAATGTAACAGCAAACTTTGGATGCTACAACTACGTATAAGAAAAAGAACTGTTTTCTGACCGCTTGGCTTTGATTTTCCTCAGTTGTTAAATAAATTATGTGTATTTCTTAGTGTGTTTTGCATATTTTCATGCAAACGTTTTTCAGATATTGCGAAAAAGTGCGTATGGGCATTGAATATACTGACAGGGAAACTTAATTTCATAATGGGATAAAAGAAATTTATGATAGGATTATTCATATGAATAAGATTTCAGTACTGTGGATACGTGTTGGTACGTGAAATCGATGTCCTATAAAAATAATTAGCTTGACTGATTCGCTTGCTTGTCACCTTTGTGCGGACCAGCAACTTGATTAGGCCTACAGATATGTGCAGGTTTAAATCATCGCAAAAACATAAAAACAGGCCAGTTGGCAGATTCCTCGAAAGCTTTTACAGTAATTCGAGAGGTTTCATTTATTGATGTTAGGTTTATTTTTTTAGAGCTGATGCCGGCTGCTTAATGCGCATTGCACACCTTTGAAAATAAAGCATTCAGCACTTAGGCTGCACTTTCAAGAACTGGAATGTTAAGGAAACGGTGGTTGGTCAATTCGCTCTCGAATTTCTAAATAACCATTCTTTGTACGCAGACTATATAAACTACGTTCTACACAAAACAACTATCGCGAGTACACTGAACCATGCAGAAACAAGGACCTCAGCTTAAAACACAAGTAGTCGGTATTTTGTTCAGGGGTTTCACATGAAACATAGATCAACATAACATTTTTTTGAAAATCTAAAATAATGCATAAAAATTTCGTGGGAGACTTTGATTGCCCGGTTTGTCCCCACCCTGGTTGGGGGACTAATTCAGTTTACACGTGCATTAAATTTGCACGTGCATTAAACTCTGTGAAAAGCAGTTTTTGTCTTTTGTTGCTTGACCATTCTCTTGAGTACTTTACACACATACTTTACACACAACTTGCATTGATAAAGGCAATTGCTAGCCTACAACAATCGACTCGCAAAGCTAAATGCACTCTATGCGGGCGTTTCTTCAGTCTGTGTTTCATTTATATGTGCATGTAGGCTACTGTAAAATAATTTTTCCTATATCTTAACTGTTCAATGACTATATTTTTCAGATCACGTTTTTTCTTTAACAACTTCTTGGAAAAAACATTTCAAGGTTAGGTTTTTCAAAAGTGATCCTACGTCTGTAAAACAAGACCAAAGCTTTTTTCAAAGTGCACCAAAAGGAGCAGTAGCGAATAGCGGTAGCGATAGATCGCTACTAATTTTATTCACGAACGGCTGCGGTTGCGCTGCTATTAAATTTAACAGAGCGGTAGCGACGCTATTTATAAACTAGCGGTTGCCCACCTCTGAGTCGATGTGCCACTGTAATGAACATAAATTTATCAGCGCTCCAAGTTGGGAGAGCGGAGCAAAACACAGCTCTCACAGCTGAGATTGAGCAGTACATAAGTGCAAAAATATCCGGCAGCGCTTTAAAACAGCGTGTTACAACACACTCAGTGTAGTTCACAGTCAGTTCACAACTGCAAAGACACAAAGCTTCGCATTACAACAGTGGAGTAAAACACACTCAACACTGCGGAAGGGCAGTTCACAACGTCAAAAACATCAAGCTGCGCGAATCTCTTGTCGAATAGCAGTCGAACAGAGAGGATATGCGGCTAGGATGGCGGATACCTAGGGTTGACAGTTTTAAACTTGCTAAATTACATAAGAATTGAGAATGCGCACAAACTACGCCAGAAAACTTTCGTTTTTCATTTTGTGCTTGTTATGTGTGCAACTACTGGGGGGACAGACAGGGACGCCGGAGCAGGGGGGCAGTGAAAGAGTTGAGGGCAATGCAAACTTATAAAAAACAAAAACTCGTTACTTAATATGTTTGTTTTTGTTCATCAACAACGTTGACCTCAAAAATAATAACAGAAATTTTCGAAAACCATCCTCCATTTTCTGGGTACGCGCATATTTGCGATAAATTTTTTCAAGTCGATCTTATAAACGCAAAAATTGTCTATGATACTGTTATGGAAAGGCACCTCCGCCTCCTTTTTGAAAGGGAAGGGGTGAAATTCCAGGCCATGACCCCGTTCTCCGCTGTTCCTGGGGTCAGAACAGATACGCACGTGTGTGAGCCGTTGTGAATGATCAATCCGCCTGAACGGTGTACAGGCATTTCATCACGTGTCATTTCATCACGCGACAATTAATCACTGACATTTAATCACTAGATAGTTAATCACGCAGACAATTTAACACCCAGACAGTTAATCCCTTAGACACATTATCACTAGACAGATCAACACGCACATTTGTACACAATACATATTTTTTCAATTGTACACGGTATATTTCGAACTCGCTCGTGGCATAAACCCTGACCCCATTTACTGCGTTGTACGGAATAAGATTCAAGCTGTGTATCATCGCATGCTGAATGAAGTAAAAGAATGATTATTTTGGCTTATCCTGAGAGAATACTGCTAGATTTTGAGGATGTAGCGATGAATGCTTTCAGATCAGCATTTCCAAGTGCAGCAGTTACGGATTGCTATTTGCATTTGACACAAAGTGTTATGCGAAAAGTTAACGAAGTTCGTATGAAGGACGACCACGAAAAGAATGATAGTTTAAGATTGGCTTTTCGCTGCCTACCTGCTTAAGAAATGGTTCCTTCATTTGACGTTACTGAAGTTTTTTTGATACTACCTGACAACACTTTTTTGACACTAGCTGACAACATGCACTTTTTCAATGTCATCACCCTACAATATGGACTTTTTTGAAAAGACTTGAAAAAGATATGCAGATGCAACTACCACCATTTTAACAAACTATCCAGTGATTAAAATATCGGTGATTGATTGTCACGTGATTAAATGTCACCAAACCAGGTAAGTGATTAATTGTCTGCATGGTTAACTATCTAGTGATTAAATGTCAGTGATTAATTGTCGCGTGATGAAATGACGCGTGATAAAAAGTCACCAAACCGCCTGAACTGCCAATTACTGATGAATCTCGAAATGATGCACATATTGCAAGCACAGGTGTACGGCTGCATTAGCGCACATCCAGGATTGCCACATCAAAAAACGAAACAGGAAACTAGTTATGCATCAAAAAGTCAGCTAAATCAAGCAAGTTGAAATAGGATAGTTTTGAAATTTAGCTCAAAAAATCAAACGTTCATAATTACTTTTCAATCCTTTTTGTGATTTTCCCTTGATCGTACTCACGATCTGAAAATAGTTCCGTCACTAATACTTTGATTGGGTGTGCTCCACTCAGCTAGAGTACAGGTCCCTGTCATTGAAGAATGTGAGAATTACCGGCATTTGAATACGTGAAACCTAGTGTTGCCAAAAAAGCAAGTTCCGAACAATTAAATCCATGCAGCATGTGTTAGTAGCCTTACAACAGGAAAAATCATCTAGCTGCAGCAATATAGTTTTTGTAATTTCACCCTTTGGATGTCCTCCTTGCTCGGATGCCCGGGGCCGTCGCCCCGTTCGCTACCCCCCTCTGCAAGCACTGCTTTCAAACCGTCTCCATTCCAAAACGTTTTTCGATGTGACTTTCGGGTAAATTTCAACTTTTCTGTGATAAGTTGAAGTTAATTTTTCTCACTTAAAGGCTGGTGGGCATTCGATGCTAACTCCAGCTTTTGAGTGGACAATAACCGTTTGTAAACTCTTTCACACCTTCCAAGCAATTTTAATGAATTCAAGGCGATAGACAGGTGCTTGCAAAGGATGTTACATCCTTCAGACTCCATCCTGAAACATTTTAGATGAATTGGGTTTGGTGTCAACTCAAAATGCATATTTTAAAATTTCTGAAATGTTGAGACTTACCGACAATTTGCTTTGTTTGTATCCTGAGAATATGGAGTGGCACTTCGGACTGCTTTTCATTTCTACATTTTAATCGGTGAACATTCGAACTTTGAAAATGATTCGAAGGTACCTGCAAATTCATAAATAGTTTATGTGTATATTTATGTGAAATCGGTTTCCTGTTAAAGAAATATGCTGATTGAATCAACATCGTCGTCTTTGTGGAGACTAATTGCTTGCACACGTATATGTTCCTAATCATCGCAAAGTTATGAGAATGAAGTTTAATTGGTTGATACCACGAAAGATTGCAGGAAAACTAAAGCTTGTTGTTAGATGTTTAAAAAAATTTTCGTTGCGGTAAACATTTTATGGTTTCAACTTTTTATGTCCAACTTTTTTATTTCAAACAACGATCTCCATGATACGTAAAAATAAAGATTTCCTACTTCACTAAAATATACGATTGTACGCTATTCATATTTGGTAAGGCCAATATTCGTATCTTCTGTAGGCTTTGCATGTATCCCCTATCAATATACAAACGTAAGATGTGCGTATTTCTGTATCGGACATAACTGAGACGTGTATGTTTGCCCGTTTGCGCTACATAAATACTTATTGGTTATGCTGTAATTAGAAGAAAAAACTCTAAAAAGTTTTTCACAAGTAAGAAGTAAATTTGTGAAAAAAAATTTTCGTCAACATTTTCATCAAAAAAATTTTATCAAAAATATCAAAAATTTCATACGGCGCAAACGGGCAACCATAGACGTCCGTCAGTGACCGATTACCTTCGACGCATGAGTGTTGGTTTTGCTGCGAATTCGATTTGAGCCCTGAACCTGTGCATTTCAAGTACTTTTCTTCTGACGTGCAGTGCAACAAGTTTTCATCTTATACACACCACGCAATGTATTTCTCTATTGTTCGCATGATTTGAGTTTTCTATCTGTCTAGGTATACAGATGAAAAAGTGTGCAGATGCCCTGACTGCCTCTTTCAACCGACAATGCTTAGTGGAAAAGCTAACCGAAGCAGGATCTGTATGCCAACAAACTCCTATTGTTCTCTTGCTGTGAACCAAATCAATTCGTGTTTTCGGTCTTGTAGTCTGAGATGCAGCAGATTTTTCACTTCAACGAGACTACATTTCTCTTTGCCGCACAAGTGGAGCAAGTCTCGCATGTTGCGTAATACTATACGTTGACACCCATAGGAAAAGCAGAACAAACGAAAAGAAGAGCAAGCATATGAAAAGTTGATGTCACCGATTGCAACCAATACACAAACAACACAAGGAGGCTACTTTCCTGAGTTACAAATTGTTCCACTTCGTTGAAACGTATGTTAGATGAGATACTTTTAAATGTCGCTATTTATGAAAGATCTTCCACTCATCGCTTTTTTAACGGAAAAGGGCAAGGTCCCATCAAAGTAAAGGGGCATGGTCCCAAAAAGTGAAGAGCAAGGTCCCATCTCGGCGAAACATGGAGAGCTACTGACATTAATTCCTACAATTTTCAATGCGCGTTTTGAATTATACACAATGCTCAAAGCCACACCAATGTGATTGCTAGGCACAATATCCGATCATGTAGGTTTTTACAATAATAACTTTGTTTGCAAATGTAAAAGCTAATTTTAACTTAAAACCATTTAAAGGCCTAGCAGTTGATTTGACGTTAGGCTGAATCAGTTTCACAAGAAATTTTCCAATGTTTCATAAATTTTCTAGGCGTCTTGTCATGCTTCACGTTTCGTTTTACTTGGGCCTTCAACTACATATCTCTGATTGTCAAGACTTACGCGACTCTTATTTAACAATCCTGTAGGCGTCTCTTCTGCTTAGAAACCATTATCGGTAACAACAAGCAATGTGTCTTTTGGAAGTTTCTAAAATAGCGCGTATGTCACAGATAGCCGCCAAAATTAGTACTTAAAAATAGTCAAAAACAGTTAAGAAAATTCTATTTTTTAATAAATCACATTCTAGCCGTACCCGTGTCAGAATAATAGCTTAAACTGTCATACAAGAAATAATATAATTTTACACAGAATAATGGCAGCGTAAGCATACTGATACAACAGCTTTCAAGTTATGAAACTTTCGCGTAAAGCTGAAGCTTTTACATTATCAGGTATATTTCAGCGGAATTTCAGAGATTTGTGGCAGAAACGGACCAAAACATCGTCCACCCCTGCCCATTTAGGAAAATGACATTGCGTAAAACATAACTTCCTTTTTCAGGTGTTGCAGACACGTTATTACCAAACTGTCAAATAGTCCAGGAATGATGTTGCAGTGACACAACTCATAGTATCAGCAAAACATAGATTTGATAAATCTTTAGATTCTTGTCCGTAGAATGCATCCTTTGTTCCTAACCTTGATAAAGTACGTTCCATTGCTGTAAGTGTGATGAAAATAGTTCATTTTTGCCTTTAGACAGATTTACGTCACATACAAGATCATTCATAATTTTGTGAGTAACAAAATACGGCCTTTATCACTCAAAAGACTCACAATCAGTGCTTGAATCTTCAGACCATCCAGCAGATTCGTCACGTATCATTGGGAAACATTATGGAAGCATTTGATACAATTTGGAGAGTATTTATTGAGACACATAGCAAGTCATTTAGGTGTGCAATGCTCTCCTTACTTTTGTGGTTATCAACATTTGTTTTGGTTAGGTGGGAATAGCAGTCTGTGATGTGGGCTTTCTGCTCTATCGATACCACTATAGCATCGCAAATCCCAGAAATACGTTTGACACAGAAAAATTTTCGACGTTGTTAATGCAATTTAAGCAAAAAAGCTAGGAGCCCAGTCTTAATCTTGGTCACCAACTGCACGACCACAATTATGCATACTGCAAATGAATCATATTATTCGCCTTTCATCTATGTTTACTTCAAATGTATTTCACTGTTGATATTTGCCAAAAAACATCAGGTTTTTTTATGTGAACGCGGTTGTTCAGACAGTATTTTGAAGTGGAAATTATGCAGCTATTTCTATTAAAAGGTGCTTATATGTCTAAAAAGCAACGTCACATACATAGGACCTCAACTGCATGAAACCTTTGGACAAACAACACAATAAAAGCAAAATAAAGCCAAAGTAATGCTTCAAACTCTACAACGCAGTACTTGCGACAAAAGAAATAAGTACATGTTTGCAGAAAGTTGAAACCTAAACTATAGGGTGATGGAAAATGTCCCCACATTCTTGCTCGTCACACAGGAAATACCCAAAAACAACTTAACTGTGTCAAATTACTTTTCGTGTTACACAGCAGGGACAGAATTCGAACACAATAATCTTGCACACCTTAACCACTTACCGTTCCAGGGATATTTTCAACATTGTGCGGTAGTGTGATGGCGTTTGGTGCTACAAAAAGCGCAAATACCCAATTTTTACTGTTGTGCTTCTAAACCGAAGATTGCATCAGTTTTTTGATATGTGGTCAAAGACAAATCAAATCTAGACTGAAATTCAGCGCAAATGTGTGGGAGCTTTTCTACGCTGTTTTCAATTTCTACGCTGTTTGGAATGTTCTGGTTATAGCATGGTCAATTGTTTTGAATGATTTACAAATGCCTGCACCAGTTTGTTTTATATGTTTTAGTTTCTACTCTGCATGCGTCATCATTTTGCAAGCGTCGAATTTCTGTAGCGTTCATAAGTTGTCAAAAGGGAAAATATTCCTCATTTTTCACGATTTTAAACATGTACCAACATTTGTTGTAATGCTTTCTTCAAACGTTTTGACAAAATTGACAAGTAATTTGTCTTGGCAAAAATGACGCAGTTAAATCAGTCAGCAAATTTATGAAATCGATTTCAAGTTAGTGTGCGCATCGTCAGTCCTGTAATCGGCAAGCAAAAGCTGACGAGTGAAATGCTGAAGAACTACAGTAAGAGCATAGAACGCAAGCAAGCTTTAGGCCAGCGGTTTCCAACTGGGGGTTCCTGAACTCCTAGGGGTCCGAAACAAGACATTCAGGGGTTCTAAATGTGATTTTCGAGGATGGGAGCTTGTATGTTTTTGGACCTACTTTTTTTCAAAAGAACCGAGGTTCATGAAAGCTTGCATGTGTTATTACTCGAAAGAACATTATACAGCCAAGTCATTCCGGTTAATGTTACTAATTAACCATTCAAATTGCTAAATGCGAGCATTGCTATTGCTGCTTTACGCTGCGGTTACCACACAGAAGATGGCCGGTGATGCGATGTAAGCGCGTTGTGACGTTTAAATGTTTATGGCACAAATCTGGCGAGATTGTTTTTCGATGCTACTGAACTCGAAGGTTTCCGGTGTTCAACCAAGCAAAGTTTTACCAGAAATTGTGTACAAAAGCCCTGACTATTTGAGTGTCCTTTGTCAAGAACATATATCTGTGCTTATCTGTATTTTCTTCTCTATTTCCTTTGAAAAACAAGCGGAGCCATTTGAACCCCTCTAACGGTATGAGCATGGCTCTGATTAATTGTGTGCCAAGACCAGAGCGGATAGTTTCAGAGAAAGCTACCAAAATGACAATGGGTTTGTTTCTAATGAGCAGTAAGATATGAAAGTACGACTGAGTGGTTTCTGTTGTGTTGTCAGCAGTTCTATGTATTACAAGACCTAATTAAATAAATGAGGATGCTGCAAAATCGGACTGTTTTTGTGATTTCTATAGTTTTTTTAAACGAGGGGTGCGAACGTCACTTTATTTTTATGAAACGGGTCCTAACTTCGAAAAAGGTTGGAAGCCTATTCTTCAGACTAAAACGAATAAAGTAAAACATACAGTATATTGACAACATTCTATTAAGTCTTGGTGATTACAACAGCTCACCGTTTCGCTTAGCGTACTGTTATGCACTTCAACAATCGATGCAGCTTTTATCAAACATTTTTCTGTCGCATACAAACAAATTTCTCTGTGAAGACTACACCATCGGCATGTAAAAAAAGCGTTTTTGTTCATACCAATCCTTTTATGGTTTGGGCTTCACTGTATATGTAAAACCCCATACTTCATCGCGGACTTAAAGCAGCAGTGTTTTCCCCCGAAAATGGGATTTTTTTAAGTCGCGTGATATTGTTCTGGAAATGCCTAGCACATAGCAGCACGCAACTTGCAGTGATGCGGAAACCGAAGTTCAGGAACAGGTCGCCATTGCAAACACGGGTGAACTGTTTTACAGATACAAGTAATAGAAGTCCATCTTTTTAGAATAATTTGACATGAAAATGAACTTTTGCTGTTTGTAACATTTTATCATAATCAAGCAACTTACGTTTCGTTTTGAGTGGACTGGTACGCATTACAACACTTTTTCCTTGAATTCTACCAACATTATGTTGCAGATTATGCAGTTATTTACAGTTGTTTTAGCGCCAAAAATTTGTGAGGTTAAAATGTGTATTCTAGGATGCTTCCGAGGCAGCGGCCATGCGCTGGAGATAGATTCTTTCCACAATGTGTGATATTTTCCTACAAGAATCGAACTCACTGACAATGTAAGAAAGTTGCGTCATGTCGTAATTTTATTAAATTTGATAATATACTACTGCTGTCAACACAAAATACTGAAAAGATAACGAAAGATAAAATGTTTTTTTAGTTACAGTAGGTGACAGGCAGGAAAACCAGCAAAGATCATTGATAACTTTGTGGTATCTCATCTTTGTATCCGCGTGGCACTTAAATAAACTGAACAGCCACTTGTTTCATGCTTGAAACGTTAAACATTTTTGGTTGTGTGGGTTTGATGCAAATAACAGTAGCTGAAGATCCAAGAACAAATATTTATCGTTATGTCACTGTCAAACACAATCACTTTTTAGCTCAAAATAAATCATCTTCACACGCTGCTAAATGGCAATGGAGCTAACAAAAATTTCCGGAGAGAAACAAATTTATTGTTCTTCGAACGCAAGCAAAAATTTTAGAGACGATTTTGTGAACATGAAGTCTGTTCATAAACTCGCTTATGTAGAAACGCAGCTGTCTCTGCTTGAAGCTATTTAATTATAATTTTGCATAACTCTCACCAGGTCCGTAACCAGGGAGGAAAACCCCTGCAAAATCTTCCACCCCTTGGAAAATGTGTTGGACATAGTTTTTAAAAAATGGGCCACTCTCAGAAAGCTCTTAGCCCTCCCTGGTGTCCCAAGCTGATTACGGGCCTGACTCTCACCAATGTTCCATTCCTAGGTTTTCGTTAGTGTTTACATGTTGGGTCGGCTGCTGCCGATGAAAGTGGGGTTTTCCAATTTTGGCGCAAAGAGTCTTAGTTTTTCAGAAATTTTGAAGAAAATGAAATAAGAGGCTTTGTTTGAAGCAGTATTGCTGCTGCTTTGGGTTTCTTGCGCTTCACGCAAATTACGCTAACTTTGTAAGCTCTTTTTTAGGAGCTCTGGCAATCTGCATGGTTCTGAGACAGCGAGCAATTTTCCGATCCTTTTGTTCTGAGTGCACCAGACAGGTCGTATGCTTCATTTCTGCGCTGAAGTGCAGTGAGGCGTAAACAAATGAAAACACATTTTAAGAGAAACAACACGGCAAAAAGCAGATTTTAAAGAATATCAGGTTAGACGTTTGAAAATGATTTTATGTGGGCAAAATTATGAGACCACCTAAACTTTTGTGCAAAATTTTAAGACCACTGTGCAAAATGACGATCAGGTGGATCTGCAACGTTTATTTTGCAATATCCACTCGATCTACTGGTTTTAGTGCCTTCAAACAAAAAGCATTATTGATTTGCAATCGTCGTAGTGTTGTAATCAAAAACGATAAAATGCATAGACCCGTTTTCACAATCATGCAGGTGTTACATCAGTCGGTCAGCGCCCAGAGTTTGTTTTGAACGAAAATCGCTCAACCATGGCGGCACCAAACAATATTTGCCCAAAACGCAAGTTGCGTTTAGCTCATGATTGATCTGCGCAACACGAACGAGAATTTAATGCTTCTCTACAATGTGAAACTATACTTAGTTTTTTAAACTTGTATCATTCGCTCTTGAAACGCTAACTTTAAAGTTCTGTTCAATTTTCAAAACATGATGAAAGTGTATCGCTGACCAAGGGCAAGGGCCACTTTCTATCTCAGCTTTCGCTTACTGACCTTAGTGCAATCGTCAACTAAGGCTCATAAATATCTTTCAACAAGGAGTATGAGTGGACTCGGATGTCCACCGAAGTTCGATCTTCAAAAGGATTTTCCGAACTCTTACGTCAGAAGAATCGTTGAAGAAAGATGTTGCTTCTTCAATTACCGAGCTCAATTGCCCAAATTTTGTTATTCAAAATGAAAGTGTATGACACAAGTTTGCGTTGACCATAGTTTTTACAAGTGTGGTAAAGCTTTACTGTTTGTCAAGTAAATGTTGCTTAATACTATTTGCACGCTAAAGCTTTTATTAAACTGATTGTTGTCCAATTCCAAAGACCATGCACAGTTAAGCCATCGAACGTTAAGATGTTTTTAACCCTGAAAATTGAAATGTCACAACATTGGATTAAAGATGGTTGAAAAACGTTGGCTATGTTCTCTTACTTTTGCACAGGCGTCCTCATGTAAAAAATCTATGATCGACAAAATAGTGCAAGTACAGTTTTTGTCAAAGTGAGTCAGGCGTTTTCCTGAATGCCTTTCAAGGATATCATGCTGAAATAGAATCAATAAACCGATATGAAATTTTTACTTTGCTTTCACTAACTTCTTGGATAATGTTATACGCGTACAATTATAGTGCAACGCGATGACTTGAGCAGTGTGGTCCAACTACTTTTGACTTACGGGTACGGGGCATTTTACAAAAACGTGACAACTTGCGGGCCACTTCCAACACAATGATGTATAAAACAACAGATTCACAATATTTTAAAACTAAAATAGCGTGGATAAGTGAGAGCGTCATTGAAATTATGATACAATACGTAATAACAACAATTACAGGCTCTAGCTAGCCGCTGGTGCTTTCCACTGAGGTTGACATCAATTAAAAAACTTTGAGAGAGAAAAGATATTATTCATTGTTCTTGTGAAAACGCACTTTATCCAACGCAAGCATTTCAGGTGGACAAATGTAACCTCACACGCTTTTGTCAGATTTGAAGAATTTTCCTGAATGCTTCCGCGGGCCTGTAGTTGGACGACATTGACATAGAGAGTAGACCCGAAGCGTTGCTTTGTTCATCGCCATGTACACGTACGAACTGCTGCTATTTACTCTTTGCAGTTGGTTGACCTACGATCAGTTTATGGCTGTGCATCTCCTACATGCTTGTCTCAAGTATCAAGCAGTTGATCACATTTCATTGAAATCACATTAGATCATACAATTGAATAAGACATGTTCGAATTAGCACCTTATTACTCCCGCAAAATTGTATGCCGAGTTTTTAAATTCTGTTCTGCATGTGCCTCCACCCCAACCAAAACAAGACAGCTCAAAAGCTTTGCATAGCACAGCAATTCTCACGCTTGTGGTCAGGTCATTTCTCAACAATGACTTCGAGCTGCGGTGTTGAAAAACGTCTCGCGTTTGTTCACCCAGCTTTAACAGAATGGGTCTGTTCTCTAAGTCGCACGCGATCGTGCTAGAAGCAAAACAACGTGAATGAACTTTCTGAACTCTGTGGGTAGCGACATGTTGCTTTCGCTGACATGCCACTGCTCCTCCAGAGCATGACTATAAAGTTGTCGGTTTCTGGAAAATTCAATCTTTTGTTTTTTATTGTATTCGCTGTGAACTATATTTCTGCAACGTTTCTGTTGTGCTTTTCAAGGAAATCTTATCTGCCACAGTCAGTTAATCAAAATTATGTGATCCATTAATATAGGATTTCTCTGTTTCTTTTCTTTCCGAAAATTCTGAATCATATATTGGCTTACATCACAAAAAATAAATGTATTAACGTCAACAAACTTTCACATCCAACAAGTAAGATCCGTAAACACACTGGCGAATTAAGATGCTGGCAATAATTCAGGGTTTTTGTGAGATAAAAACTTTCTATGTTTAAGACAACGCAAAATTAATCCATCCTGAAAAACATGCCTGCCTACTTGTTACTGAACACAAAATACACAAGTGGAGTTAAAAAATTTGAATTTTACAGTTTCCTATACAATTACAAAAGATTATTTGAACATTACGTGGCGAGTAGATGTTGCAACACAGGATTGTTTATAGCAGTTGTGAAAGTGGATGACTTTTTCTAAACAAAATGTAGTGGTGCAGCGCACAAGCAAAGGTGGAGATAAAGATATTACCAGGACATCATTATACAAAGAAGCTTGCTTAGAGAAACTGTCCATGTTTTCGATTGTTACCAACACCAAACAAAAATTAGTATTGTGAAAACATGTTGATGATCCATTTAACTCTGCATGTTCTAATGATGACTTTGCAACTGCACAGCAGTAACCTTTCGCAAAAGCAGATCAAAAGAAAAATCGGAGTAGTTTGGTATTTACACGAAAATTTTGTTGCAAGAAAGATGGAAAAGATCATTTTCTGACAATTGTACGTGAAAGCAAGAATGAAAAACAACAGCACTACACAATTTCACAGCCAAGCTTCTCCTTCAAAAATGCAAGTTGTTTGTCCCAGGCGTCCTCTTGAGCTTTGCAGTGCTCGACCATTTCTCCACCACCGCTCATGAAAAACCCAAGGTCTTTTCCTGGTTGATAAAAAATCGATGTGTGGGGTGAGTACTTTGGCTCCATGAGATGACCAGCTTTGGGATAGTGCAGGACTTTGAAATCGGGATGTTCGAACTTTTTCAAGAGAATGTTTGCTTCGTCGGCACAAAATTTTGCTGGTGCGCATCTGTCGTCCCAGCCAGCAATGAACAAGTAAGCTACGTCATGTCGTTTGAAGAAAGGAAAAGTACTTGGAAGATTATGTACTGTGCCATGTTGAGGTAATGCAAAGCAGTCTCTTAATTCGACAGGCGATTGCTTAATTTTGGAACAATCTAGCTCCATTTGTGGCCAATATTTTTCTTTGTATTTGATGGAGCCACAAGCGGCATTAATACTGCAATTGTTCCACACCACGCATTTAATATCGTCCAAACAGCTGGCCATTGCCAAAGCAATCTGTGCTCCCTTGCAAACGCCCACAACGCCGATTCCTTTATCTCCCAAAACCGATGGATGATTCTTCATGAACTGAACTGCCTTTTCAAAATATTCCAGATCGAGGGTTTTTGTGAAGCACTTTGGCAAGTCGGCAACACCAAAATAAGCCAGAGCCATTGAAGCAAATCCATGTGATGCTTGCAAAGCGCTCTTAAACTCCATAGTTCCAGGAAATCCGCCAAAAAGGTTCATGATACCTTTAAATATCAATTGACATATTTCAGTTATGCACGGCTAAATCTGCATATCATTGCTTTACTAGCGATTTAATTTTTTTAATTAACGTTGCAGCAAATATAACAGACGAAAACCCATTTGAAACCTGCTGCATTGAGAAAGCTGAAATACAGGTGCCTCTTTTTGACAAAGCTTTACAATATAACATTATACATAGTGAAATAAGCAAATTGCTTGATTTGAGCTTGGGCACCAATTTTTTTAATACAATCTATTGCACACGAAGGACTTCATTTTAAAGTCCTTTTTAATAAGTGCTTGCAAAATACAATCCAGCACAATGGTACCTGGAAATTTTTGACCAAATGTGTTTTCAGGAGGTAGAAAGAGCACTCCAATTATTCCATTTTCATTTATTTCAATACGTCTGACGTCAGGAGCCATGAAGCGACGTTTCAAACTTGCGTGAGCTGAGAATTTTGACTTATCGTCTGTGTAAATTGAACGCAGCTTCTCAATGCTGTCGACATGACCATTGTATACGTAGAGGTTGTATCTTCTGGGTTTATATGCGTCTTTTTCAGCAAACCGATGCTTTGAAACCTGCCAAAATACTAAACTATTGAAATCGGAAGCAGGAAGGAAGAATGTTTGATCAAAAGCTTTATAGAGATTTGTTTGAGTTTTTTAACAACTTTAGACAATTTATTTTTAAAACTCTCAAGGACATGGGTTCGTCCTACATTCTTAGAAAAGCAACTGAGTTTGTTGTTATTCAAATAGTTATTCCCATGTAAAAACATTCTTAAAGGTGAATAGATAAAGGCCAGTAGATAAGAGTAGATAACTGAAAAAAAGGCGAGTAGATAGTAGATAAGTAACAAAAATTCGCTGATGATGCATGACTTCTTATAGCAGCCCCTTCCTTTCCAAGAGTGATTTTAGGTCGTTCAGCAACAGTGACGTAGAAAGGCTACCTGATCCGGCTGTAGCGACCACAACGGTCCCATCGGCTCCAATCCAGCAAAAGATCCTCCGAGTGATGGTTGTTCGTTCAAGTTTACACAACCTGCGAAGAGGCGCGAAATGAAGTTAGCTCGGGAGACACCACTTGCAGAAGTTCAAACATTTATGAATGGCAACCACGAATTTCAGCTTGCGATTGAATATGACTTAGCGAAGACACTTAAATTTACCATCAGTGTTTGTCTTGTATCTAGCAAAGCTTTCAAATAAAGTTGTTTGGATGTGGACCACAGTGTAAAGAGTGACCTCAGCTTCTTTGGGCAAACCTGTAAATATAAAAAACAAACATGGTCTTAAAGCTTGCGGATTAAAATCAGGCGCAGTAGCCCTAATTTCGCAAGTTATTAAAGAATTTCTGTGAGTTTTGTTTAATTTTATGGTGTCGCAATGTAAGAATCGAGTTAAGAAAAAACCATCGTGCTATGCAGATGTCTAAACAGTCATAGATGTTTGCTGCAACACTCACTTTCCTTCTCATCTCTAGTTTTCAATAACATGCCAATTACAGACAAATTATGGTTGAATGAGTTCTAGTCAACCACAGCCTGAAGCACTTACTTGCATTACACTACAGTGCCGGGACACCAGTCAAGTAATTCGTTTTAGAAGGTTACAAACACCTTGGTTTTAGTTCAGGTACTTCAAATGTAATGTGAATGCATAAAAACTACAATTTCTTACCACGTATACTGATGTCCACTTTTTCATCAAATTGGCTCGACTTTGGAGAAGCGTCAATCCGTGGAAGAACTTTCATGGTTTAGGTGTGCAGTTGAACTCAACGAGCATTAAACACAACTTACACACTGTCAACTGTCTGAAAAACAAACCGAATTTGACTTAATTTTTGCGATTAGTTGAACTTTATTTGGATCGGATGCATAGATGTTTCCCTAACAACAGCGCATGCCACAATTAATCCAAAGGTGTTTGCAAACATTGCCGTACCACTGCCGACAAAAGCATGGCACGAAACGCTCTGGCGTGATGCGGTGTTGCGACGCGGTTAATTATAACACCTGAAACTTTTTTTGTTTGTGAGAACTTTTATCTCTTCTTCACTCCTTTTCTCGTTCATCTGCGAATGGCCCGTTGCACTCGCCATCGAGATCGCATCACGTGCCACGGCGATTTGGAGGCAATCACGCACAACGATAAACAAGCGTAAAAACCCCTTAAGTAAACTTTTCCAGGATTATTCATCCACAAACCAAGTTCTATTTCCTTGGTTCTGTTTCCTTGGCTAAACCAGCACTAAATTTTCTGAAAACCTTGTTGTCTGTGATTTTTAAGACGAAAAATTTTTTTTTCTGTTTTTTGGCTGTTGACTTGTTTGCGGAGAAAGCTGTTGCTATGAATACAATAAGACGCAAGTGTTGTTAATGCTTCACTTAACTGTCGCACATCATACAATGGTTTCCAAAGTTTAGGTGGGTAGCTGCCCGGGTAGCGGATAGATTACCCGCCAAGGCAAGGCTGTTGTTGACTCTAACAACCCGAAGAAAAACACGATTCTCAAATGGCTTGAGCAATTAGAATGTTTGGCAATTTTACGTTTTTCTACCAAAAATAAAGAAATTTGTAAGTTGGAGGTACTTTTCCTGTTATTTCTGTTTATCCGTCTAATCACTCAGTACTTTTGGCCAAAGCAAAGTGGCTTTGCAAATGCAGAAAATGATCAAAACCCAGTCAATGTAATCAAAAACACGTTGAGGCTCAAAGCATTTTTCGTGTACATATCTATGCTGTTTATGTTCCAAGACATCTAGCCTACACATTTAATCCATTGCAATGGAAATGGAAGAATGTGCAGCAAGAGCACTTTGACAGTGATTGACTGTAAAAAGCATTGATAACTTCAAAGTCTTCACCTACCTAGAAATGAGGAATAACTTTACGGAAAATTAACACACTACATACCATGGGCGTCAGAAAGGAAACCATGGGCGTCGGAAGGATTTTTTCCAGGGGGAGCAGTAGGAGATTTTTCCAAAATTTTACCAGGGGGGGGGGCCAAAAGTGATGAAATTTGTTTTGTCCCACTCAAAACTAAAAAATTAACCTTTTTTTGCTGAAAATTTCAAAATCCAGGGAGGACAGGTCCTCCTGCCCCCCATTCTGACGCCCATGCTGCAAACAGTGGCGCAACCAAAGGGTCTGTCACATGTTTTTCATTTCATCATCAGGTGAACTGGCCGATGATTTTTTAACACAGTGCCATCTGCATTAGCTTAGCATTTTAGTTTCATAGATGAAGTTTGTGCAAAATGAAATCAAACAATAAAATAACGAGCCAACTTAGAAAATGCGTGTTACGTCGTTTGTTATTTTTAACCCTCTAGCAAAAATCCGCGGATTTACAAAAATTATGACGAAGATCGAACTCATGCCACATTCAGACAAAAACAAAAACTTGAAGGTGAAACCGTCAACATCAGGCGAAGGGAAAAATTGCACGAAGTCTGAAAGCAAAATATTGGAATACGCATGGCGCACGCAAAACTCACGTCTTTTTGATACTTAAGAATAAAAGTTCGACATTCGTCCGCCGGATAACCCTCCCATTCCCAAAAGCTGATCATCAAACCAAGCTCCTTACTTTAACGAGTGCAGCAAGTTTTCAGATCTTGCCTTCGCACCTCTTTTTGATTTCGCCGTCACCTACGCGGTGCTTGATCGTTCTCTGTCGAGCGCACTATAGTCCAACTTTAATAAATCCTCCCATTCCTTGTTCATGCACCATGACCAAGACCATTGATTCTATTTTGTTGTCACTGCTTAAGCAACTCCCTCGTGTGGCATCGTTGGTATATATTACATGACCTGTTGTTAGTTACGTTCACCACAAACTGGTCGCATTTCTTGCATTAGACTCACGTATAATGCGATGGGATATAGGCGTAGCCAGGGGGACCAGGGAGCTATGGCCTCCCAAAAAATTTTTAGCATATTATAGTCATTTTTTGCTTTGAAAACCGGCGTCCCAAACAAAAATACTGTTGCTCGCCTAAAGTCAAATATTTTCCTCCCTCAAATTTTTTATCCTACCAAAGTTGCTGTGCTGGCTACGCCACTGGGGATATCGTTGATATCCAAATGTTCTGCAAACGTAACAAATCGTGTATTTATGGAGCAGTAAGCGAATTTCCGTTCGCGTGCCAAAGCCATGAAGTCGACTGAAAATCTATTTCCCATATGAGTGAATGTATGGACCATGTTGTACCTTTTGTGAAACAGTTTTGCAAATTTATAGTTTACATCAGCGTGGTCCAACTACAGGTCCGCGGGCCTCATGTGGCCTTATTTGAATAACAACAAACTATAGGCCTGCGGGCCACATCTGCAAAAAAAATAAATTAGGTTGAGACATGAAATTTTTTTGGTTTCGTTGCACTTTTCAGCAACATTAATCAACCTTCCCCGAAATGGGCAAATTCTGTACGACAATCAGGCCACATAAGGTTAACTTGCCCAAAATGGGCAAATGCTTGTCGAAAGTTATTGGGCATTCAGATTGATCGCGGCACTCCTCTTGACTTTCATGTCACACATACAGCGGGGGATTTGGTGGGCTAAGCCCGAACTCACAGTCAACCATAACGTCGGGTGATTTTCACCTAGGGACCACTTGGTCACTACCCTTGTCGGGGTGGAAATCAAACGGGATTAGTATTCCAGGGGTATGAGTAATCTTTGCAGAAAACTTGAAAGTGATCAATGAAGACAATTGCTCCCCATCGTTGGCAGTAGGCACATGAACCTCGTTTTGTTTTGTTTTGATGGTGGACAGGTTCCACAGCGTTGTCTGGTCTCAAAGTTCTTGTCCTCGATAAAATATTTTGGCCTTTTACCACAAGTGCACGCACAGCAAGGAGGGCCTTTCTGGCTCCAATTTCTTTCCTCTGAAGGAAAAGGCGTCATACATTCTCCTGCCTGTTCCTCAATGAAAACCATGAGCTGAGCAGGAGCCATTCGCACCGAATTGATCTGCGTCGTCAGTGCTTGCCCTCGTGTGTCTACTCCCGTGCTGGCTTTGGTCAAAGGTTGCTAGCGTGGCTTATTAGTGAACTTACATCAGGGTTGTTTTAAGGAAAATATTAGGTACCCGGTACGGACTTGTAGGGACCCGATTTCTCTGATCTTAGGGACCCGAGTTTGTCTGATTCTAGGGACCCGATGATAATTTTCTATGATTCTAGGGACCCGATTTTCAATTCTAGGGACCCGAATCGGGCCCCTAAAACGCCTTAAAAAACCTGACCTACATGCACCAAGTCCTTTTGCCCAAATTGGTCAAGGTTACCTTACAAGGAACCTTTGTGTAGAAATTTTGTTGCACCTCAGGTAACCATGGTTCAATGTGGGTTAATTTTTGCTTGCACAAAAACTTCACAACTTCGGAACTGCAGACCCTTCACTGGTTGCAATCCAACGTCATGCCCAGGAATTAAAAGATGCGTAAGTTATGTTCGAAATAACTTGATCCGCTCTGGTTTGGAGTGGTGAACCTGACTATCGTGGATGGTGAACCATCTATGATGTTATAAGACATAAACAGCAGATTCAACAGGGCTGGTGAAGTAGAAACTTAAAACAAGAAGAAAATAAAAAGTATTGTTTTTCACCAGACCTGTGCAAGGGCACAGTTTATCATCATGGCTGTCGCAGCCGTACAGCAAAAAGTTAGGTTAATAAGACAAGACGGTTAAACGGTCAGCATAAACGGTTCTGGCTTGACCGATGCTCCCTAATTGCATCCCGGCTTTCAACATATGGTTTTACGTCAACACAGACACCCGAAATTATGTCTATAAAGCAAAAGTCAAAAACAAGACAGAACCTGCACCTTACATGTTTAACTTCAGCTTTTGAATTGTAGACATGTAGTCATTTCTTACATATCAGTGGTATCCTGGCTTTGTTGCTTAGAATCGCCTGTTGGTAAATGATGGGTTGGGAGTGGTTTGCATTTTCCATCAACCAAGGGTGTAACGAGGTTAGATGGCGCCCGGGGCAAAAAGCAAGTTTGGCTTCCCCATGTTCGAACCTGAGGTCTGTCGGAAGCAAATTTGTCGTGTTGAAGAGTGTTAGTGACATTGTTGGGAATCTTCGGGCACCCCGGCAGTGATTCGGCGCCCGGGGAATTGCACATCATTGTCAAGGTTTGTTTTAATAAAGCTGTTAAGTTGTTTAGGAAATTCAACAAAGCAAAACGTGGAGCTGTACAAAGCTTTGCCACAGTTTTAATAGTTTGGTATGCATGTAGCTCACTATCAATTTTTTTCAACTTTTGCTCAGCTAGTTTATTGCATCATGCATAAATACACAGGCCTAGTTATAAATACATAGATACCAACAATGTATTTATGTTGCTTGAATTCCAAAACAAACTAACTGGGTCCACTCCATAGTACCATTGCTGGTACATCTAGTTATCTTCAAAAAAACAACTACCGATAATTAAGGAAGACGGTCTACGGTTGGGTAAGAATTTGTAGGACAAACTCATATTCTTAGATTTATCAATGTAAACTGAATATTAAAAGTTTAGTTCCAAAATAAAAGTGTTTCGCAACACTACCATCCAGAACTAATTTACTACATTCTCTCCCATACGGCTTTTTAAAAATAAACATGCAATTCACTTACTTCAGCATAAAGAATCCAAATTTGCCCACTTAACCCGATTTTAATGCGTAACACCCTTTCTTTTACATGCAGCAGGCCCGGGCTGGGCTTTAAAAAACGGATTTTAAGCAACGCTGACGGTTACTCACTGTTTGCACCGAATGCACCAAATACAACAATAATGTTCACTGTGCACTAAACAGGTCCAGCAAGATTAGACAAGAACAGATGCCATTTCCTTTCCCTAAACCTGGATTTTCAAGTGATCTAAAAAGTCAGCAGTAGTAGCGTTAGGACCTGGGTAAACGTACCTTCTTAAGTCTTACTGTAAAAACTACGTTTGAGATGAATTTTGAGTTGCCACTTGTTTTTCATAAAATATTTATGGATATGAAAAAACTTTGTGCATTTTCGGGACAGTTCTTGCAAATTCTAAAGCTATCTACGTAAGTCGGATTGAGGTACACACATAACCAATACCACAAATCATTTGACATTAGTATTTGTTCAGTTAACAAAGATATTCAGGGTTGTGCGCTATTTACAACATCCGATTCGAATAAAATTGTTGCAACTCTTTCGTTGGTTAGTTAAAGAATCTCTGTCACATGTGAGTTGCAATCTTATTTGCATCAGCCTCAGATGAAATAAAAAGGTGTTTGTGATTTTTTGGAAACATACAGTCCATGTTGGTGTCGACGGTCAGAAATTCATTTTGTTCGCTGGAAATCTAGTCAGTAAATGTTATTTGCTCCTGAGTCAGTGGCACTCACCTCGCATCCCATGGTCTACATGCAGCATGCTGCCTTTGCATACGAGGTCGGCGACTAACGCATTTCTGCTATTTGTGGGAAAAGAATTCTTAGCTCATATAAAAAAAACTGAGCACCACTTCCGCTACGTAATAGGTGAAATGTGAATAGTAGAGTTTTTCCAAGAAAGGAAATAAAATAAGTTCACTGATCTCTGTTCACTTTAAATCGTTTTATCAATTAGCTTAAAGCCAAAATTCTTGACCTTACACAGAGATTTTTAAAAGTTTCTTTCTCGATTTCAAACATTTAGTGGGTTTTGTAATAATGTTTTCTGACATAGTTTCTTTTAATGAAAAGTCAAATTTATGAAATGGGCTGTATTTAAAGGCATTTTGCAGAAAGTTGCTTCTCTGAGTGGTCGACGCCTATTAGCAGAGGAAAACTCATGCAGATGTTCGATGAAAATTTACCCCACTGAGTAAGTCCGCAACAGCGGTTTCGAATCACGTCAACAACGATTTTGACGAAATGGTTGACTTGGTGCTGGCGAACGTGATGCGTAATTTGATAGGCCGTGCTATAGGCTGTGCGCATTCTTCGATGCGAGATTGTATCTAACTGCCCCAGATTTGGTGGGCATGTGGTGGCTTGTAGTAGGCTAAAAACAAAGAATTTCTTGCCGCAGATTTGAACGCCGAGGGAAGGCACTTTTATTCTTTTTACAGCACAGTTGAGTGGTTTCACTTGTTTCTGATTTGAAGGCCACTAAAATCCTTCAGCAAGAGCTGAATCGCTGCCACAAGATATTTGATATCCTCAGTAAAGTCAATATACACAATAGTACGGTGAAATTTTGATGCTGCGATTTGTTGGAACGTTTTTGAGTCACATTTTGCACACTTGTTTTCAAACTGCTAAAAACAACTTTCGGTTTAGGAAACATAGTCGCACCATATTTTCAGAAGGGTCTGAAAACCACTTATGCTGAAGCCAAACACAAGTGCATCACCTCATGTTTTCACAGAAAACCGTTTTAAGCGAAGCTTGAAGACAGGCAGCTTTCAACATATAGAATGAGCGCTTCTCTTTTCCGAGCGCACGACACGAACAACACGCACCTGCGTCTAGCGAACAAGTCTGGCGAAGAACACGCATCAACGAAGAAATATTTTGTACCGAACAGGTTATTCAAGAAGATTTTCTAGAAGTTTTAGGAAATACTTACTTTCGAACGTAATGTTGTTTTTGGAAATTCTGAAGTTAAACGAGGCGTATAATTTGTACCTATGACGTCGCAGAAAACCAAGAGGTGCTTTCCAACCACGTCCGGGCGTCTCTGTACGTATTTGCATAGAATCATGGGTGGCAACCGGCGGCTCGCGAACCGCAAGCGGCTTTTTGCCCGGTGTCATACAGCTCTTACGTAATTACCAGAAGTCCCACTAAATAACATGCAAAGTTCTGTCGTTGTCATGTTGGTGTGTGATATTTACAATAAATCCAGCTGAGTAAGGGTATGTGTGTGAGCAATGAAGAGATGGGGTGTTGTACATGTGTGCCCATGTATATGATGTGGCTCTTTGCGGTAACACAGTATAAGAAATGAGGCTCTTGGTCTCTGACTGGTTGGCCACCCCTGGCATAGATCCAGGCGCGGATTTACCATTAAGCTGAAAAGGCTTCAGCCTAGGACCCCCGATTTCGGGGGGCCCCAAAATTTCCAGAGTAAGAACGATTTCCAGCATTTTTGTAAGCAATTATATTTTATATTGGTTCAACTCGCGTTTTTAGTATGCTGCTAACAAAAGATCTCCACCGAACAGGGGCCTCCAAACTTTTTCATCCAAGGGCCACATAAGTTATTACACAACAGTGCAAGGGTCGGACATCTTATGTAATGTGATTGTTTCGGGATATGTTACATTCTTCCAAATCAAAAAGTTTTTCGTCAATTAATTTTTCAATATTTACAAAATGTATTCGCGCGCCGCATTTGGCCTGCAGGCCGTAGTTTGGAGACCCCTGATATAGAAGAATTAGCACAAAGGATTGACGTGAATGACGATGAGCATTCTCTTTATATGGCGTTGAGACTTGGTTACTGTTACGTGTAATGTGTGGAAAAAAACGCCTGAATGCTTTTTCAGATTACACGAGGTCAGTGAGGTTCTTTCGTTCAGCCCGGGTGGATACGGGGCAAAGGCAAGACTAGCCTGCACTGTAGCTAAGGCTGCAGATATTCAATGATGCAAAATGCAGTGGCGTATCTGTGCGAAATAGCGCCAATGGCAAAGTTGAATTGTGCGCCCTTTTCAATAATTTATATCTTATATACAGCAGTGACGAACGCAGAAAATTTTTATGGGGGGGGTTTCATTCATCAGCATATGATGGTCATTAGTATTTGGTGTGTGCTGTTTGTGACGTCATAATTTGACGTCACAGTCATGTTTCCACACCAACGTTTTGGCGAAATTTGTTGACATAATATGCATATTTTACTACACACACTATCCTTATTTTATGTGTCATTGCACTGAATATAACGGTGGAAAATAAACACAACGCTACGACACAGCTGTTCCTGACTGCAAAAATATCAGACTGCGCGTTAAATCAGTGGAGTAAAACACACTCATCAACGCGTCAGTGCAATGTACAACTGCAAAATGAGGCTGCGCTAATGTCATGTCGAATACGAGCAGTCGAGCATAGAAAAAGTGCGGCTGCACTGGGTAGCGTACACGCCGGTGTGCACGATCGAGTCTTGCTAAACTAGACAGGAATTGACATGCGCATAAAGTGCGCAAGAAAACTTCCGATTTGTTGTTATGCATAGACGTCCAGAAAACTTTTAGTTTTCCTTTTTCCCTGCTGAGACATTATCAAATGCCTGAATGCTTCTATGTTAAGAACTGCTGTTTTGAGCTCGTGCAACAGTTCTA
>JGI24022J15233_10000592_pt1 | contig 24533 bp, 20 predicted proteins | sample Ectturendosymbi2_FD_15233 | JGI IMG/M metagenome (IMG submission 15233)
CCATCGATTCTCTGCACCAGATGTATTTGTGAAAATGTCAGTGTTGTAAGGAGTGTTCATTACGCACAGCGCGCTGTCACAGTTGCCTTCTGTTACCATTCACAGTAGTATCCCCACGTTGGCTAATCACACCCTTTCGTACCCCAGCATCGTTCCTAACGTGTGCATTGAAGTCTTCTAAAAGAATCGTGGATTCGTTATTTTTACCCCTTCGCATGACACATCTAGTTTCTTCCACTCCGGTTGTTACGCAGTTGAGTTTGGGGCGTATGCCTGTATCAAACACAAGAGCGGTCTAACAACTGCAAACTCAACATGAACACTCTTCCTTAGTGGAATCCATTCGCGATGGCTTGCAAGTACCCCCAGCCCAGCCTGGGCAAACTTTGGTGACTGAACCCTGAAATATGAAACAGAGTTTCCACCCATCGTCCAGCTCAACAAATGTTAGAGCTACGACGCTAAGTAGAAGAAATGGCAACAACATCCAGGGAATATCTTTGGCTTCTTCTACCAGACCTTTTCTGTGAGTGAGATGATATTCCAGTTTCCAATCAATAGCTCATGGCAAGATTGCCGTTTACGCGTGGGTTTCAAGTCTCCCACAGTAGAAGCACTCTGCTGCATCCAATCGCCTCCCCAGATGCGTAATGGGCGCAACGTGGAGCCTCCACTTGAGGATATTTGAAGGGCAGACCACAGAGAAATTTTCGGACCGGTCCATGTGTCTAGAGACCAAACGCAGTTGTTGATGCAAAGACCGAGGCGCGATGTTATTAACTTTGCGCATTTCATTATACCGCGGCCGGTTGCGCCATTAACACAGAACTTTTGCGATCGTTACCACGGGAAGCCTTTTTGTGGGCACGTTTGTGCAGGAGAGACCCTGCAGTGAGTCTACTGAAAGGGCAGACATGTAGCAATCACAACACCTGAAAAGGAGAGGCTCTGTTTCGCGCTATCACTTTTTTTGTCTGATCGGTGTGCACGATGTGTTTGGTCCCTTTCTGCCACAAAATCTCGTAATTTTGAACGAATTTGAATGATTTTGTTAGGCACCCGGTCTTTTCAACCCCAGTCACATCGAAGTGTGAACTAATATGTAGTTTATCAGCTCATCTACTCAGAGTTCTAACTTTAAAAATGACAGTTCGCACTATTGATTCACGAATAACTTCATTAGCTCGCAAACGACAGCTGAACAGGAAAAACAATAAATTTTATTTAAACATTAACTACAGTATAGTCTGACTTGTTTGCTCAGCAATGTTTGTTTATTAATGGATGCCTCGTGTGCTGAGTGTTCGCAAGTGCTACGTTTTATTACTCCTGTCAAACAATGGTGTCGATCAGTTTCTCTTTTAGCGAGAACCTCTATCCTACTTGCAACTCGCGAATTCTGACTGACTTGTCCTGGGCCCGAAAAGAGCGAAAGAATTTTCTCTACGATTGCAACCAACAGGAGCGCAGAATCCTCGATTTTGTGTTGGGAAGCGAGTATGAGGAGCTTTTGGTCAATCAGTTTAAAAACCTTGGGCGTGTGTCGGCCGATCGCAGAAACGGAAAAATCCTTGTTGATTTATTCCGGGTAAGAAGGCTTCTATTAATTTATATAAAATGAATGGAACCTGTGACAACGTATGTTTAGACGGGAGTTTTGACCTCGGTCTTCATCGGATGGTTTGAATAAAGTTAGTCATTGTTAGTTTTGTACAGAATCCCTGATGTTCGTGAATTTTTTGAAATGTGACGCCCCTGCAACATCAAATTGCACATTTTCGTCTGTGTAAAAACGTTCAACCGTTCAATTTTGGCTAGTATTTTCGCAATTTCCATTTCCCAGCCATAATTTTTGTTGAAACATGGCTTCTTACAAACCTCACTCCAGTCACAGTTTGCATCTTCAGAAGGCGGATGCGCTGGTGCAATGGTGAAAGCATTCGGAGTCTTGCTATTGTCAAATTATTGTTTCAACAACTGAGAGTTAACTTCAACGATTAAGGAATAACGAGCCGTATCTCTCCAGTAGCACCTAAGTTTTTGTGCTTCCCAAGATTATATTCAGATATACAACAAACTCTTTAATAGTCTTGAATCTGAAATCAGAACAGCGGAACTTTTACACGGTTCGGTTTAGAATAAGGGAAACAACAGCGTTGAACATTCACAAGAGCGACCGGAAACATCGACCAATTGCGGTGATGTGTGTTAGCAGGCTGTCATGTGAACTGTTACACTATTCGCAAAGAAGTTGATTGCATCGATTCACGAATAAAAATTGCCTGGAATTAAAGCACATCCACATCCACATGGAACTCCGCTGGTGTTGTTTGCACGGATTAATCCATCGTAGCTCTAGCATTATAAGTTTTTAAAGGTGAGGAAGAGATGCAACTGCCAGCACGAGCATCCTTCGTATTGGATGTTTTAATAAATTCCATCACGCAGGTGTTTCAGAACTTGAATTATATTCAACCACGCGTGTTAGCAGAATGTTTTAGCGATGTAAAAAATTGTAGAAATCAAATTTGCAGTACTGCTGCCTGTTTACCCGAATGGGAATTTCATCGATGTCAGTTTACTTTTTGATAACGTTCCCCTGTGGATCTTCTGTAACTACTGATATGAAAACAGTAATTTAACAATAAGAATTTTGTCGAAGCGAACTTTTTTTAAATAAAAATGTCAAGTTATAGCTGCTTTGTGTTACAGGTATTTCCGAACATCAAAAAGCAGTGCATGACTCTTTCCAAGCATTACTTTGCTCGTTTTTCTGCTTTAAACGAACAGTTTGATATCACCAAAGTCAGGGCTGCTGATAATCTGGATCCACTGCTGTTTTGCAAAGGCGGCAGTCAAGATGTGGAAGCGAGATTTGACAACCGCACTGGTCAAGTAACCGTTATTGGACTCAAAGCAGCTGCTGAACAAAAAATGAATGAAATAAAAGCACAAGTGTAAGCATAGGCTGAGCTGGTTTTGATGTTGGTGTAGTTTTCTGTCTTGGATGTGACAGTTTTTGCTGTTGCGGAGCAGGTGTTGCAGTACCACATCCCGACTGTAAGCTGACTATTTTGTGTTTTGATTCCAGGGCACTGTTGTCAAATTTGCAGCAAGGTCAACCTGTTGTTGCCGAACAAAAGGTTCGAATCCTTCGGCAAAAACCTTGCCCTATCGATGTTGCAAGGTACGTATTTCACCACCTTGTAGACATGCTGCTCATATGTTTCGACGCCCTAGTGTCCCATAACTTCACTGAACCTTTTCAGAAACCCATGTTTACGGAGCTTTTGCGCCTGATCCTCAATGCGCTTGGATCTTACGTGTTTTTAGTGTATCTCGCTCCTATTGCGATGACCTAGTTTCATATTCCAGCATTCTAAAGCTAGATGCACACGGCTGCGTCCTGTGCGGGTTCAGGAAAGAGCGGTACTTGTAGACAATAGACAAACGCACCGCACCAGACGCATGCCGTGTGCATACAGCTTAAGACATATGAGGTGACCCCATTCGATTGGACAGTCCGTGCACAATCTTCCCCAAACGTAAATGACTTTTTCTTACTTTTTTATTGTTCTTAGAGATAAACAATTAAAGATGAACATATTCCTTGTTCTTCCCACGATTTGAGTTACGCTGCATTAAATAATTATGTTCTGACAAAATTTATAAGAAGCTAAAGCAGAGTGACTCGTTTGTTTGGCTCAGGATTCTAAACCTTTTAAGCGCAGGTCAGTTCGATATAACGATGGTTGAGTGGACCAATGCTGTAGCAGATGGATGATTTTTATAGCTGTGTTGAAATAAATTTGTGTTATTACCAAAGTTTTCTTCCGATTCCGTGTCTGGATCATGAGTTGTTTTCATCATTCCGTGTCAGCTTCTCTACTTTAAACTGTTGTTCATTTTATTGCCCTGACTCTGTCGCTGATTGTGTAACTGGTCGCAGAGTGTGGATAAACTGCGGTGTTTTGGATGAAGTCAACAGTAAATACAAAGGAAAAGTCTCGATCACCTGCGACCTGGAGAAGGAAGTTGCTGACTATGAGGGAGAAGCTGATGACATTGCTGCTGTTGAAAACGATATTAAAAGCCTGGAAGACGTGAGTGCTGAGAATGTGCATGGGTTTGAATATATTTGTGTGTTGTGTGCGTGAAGACAATAGTCCACTGCATCTATGCGCACAAATAACACTATCGGTGAAGTTAGGCCTACTGCCCGACAAAAATTTTGGTGGCTGTGTACTTTTTTCAAATCTAAAATTATGTTGCTTAGATAACTGAATCTCCTAACGTGAACGAAGCATGCGTGAGAACTTGGATTGTGCGAATATACCACAACAAGTTTTAGTGCAATAAAAGATAAAAAGAACATTTTAATAGAAAACATTAAAACCCCCCTTTTAAATATATTCCAGAGTCTTTTTGAACGAACTCCGGACATTTGTGAATCGAAACTGGAATTTTTGACAGTAGTTTTGTCCTCGAATGAAATTAATGTAAAAAATTCTTGTTTTAACGATGAGTATGCCAAACGCAACTGCAATGGTAAGTTTGTGATGAACGACATGATTGGTTATGTAATGTACATCAGTATTCACAGCTGCAGCGCTACAAACAAACGTGGTTACATTTAGCAGCCTGTTTGCTTCTTAGCATCTGTATTTTCATTTAATGACCTCAAAACGGGAATTCATTGTGGTGGAAACTGATTAGAGCGTTGCAAAGTCTCAAGAAAAGTGAAAATATTGAAACTTTGAATTACGTTTGCAATCACAAAAAGATTTCAATGGCGAATTGAGCCAGTTTTAGTTAAGCTCAAGTGCTTTTCTCAGGCATTATTAATATGTAAAATGTGGAAAGTTCTTTGAAAAACAAAGGAACGCAAAATGTTAATATTGAAACGCCGCAACCTCAGATTATAAAAATGCTATTAACAGGGTGCTCTTCATTCGTCTAAAATCATAAATTTTTATTCCTCAAGTCATGCAGAGATGAGTAAACATTGATCCTATGTTCTTTGCTTATTTTTTGTCAGCGGCGCTGGTGATCCGTGGGGTTAGATGTGTTCTGGTGGCAAAATCTGAGGAATCGTTTGTAAGTGCCAATCAAGTTCTGAACGAAATGATTGTTCTGAAAGAGATCAAGCATTCGTCCGATCCAACCTTCGTGAAGGAAAGAGAATGGGAGGACCTTGTAATTGAATCATTTCGAGAGAAGATGGTGACTATTATCGAAAAGGTGCGATACAAAAAATATTAGCTTTTCTTTAGTGTTTCCGTTGTGTTTTTTTAATGCTTTCTACACACTTTGCGAACTGTTTCAATGGTCGAGATTAACCCGACCGTTTGGCGCAGTGCTTAACGCCACAGCTGCGTTGGTTTCATGCTGAACTCACCCACTTTGTCCAGTCACTTCACGTAATCTCGTGACAAAACTGCACAATAACAATTACATTAGTATGCAACTATTCAGTCTAGTGCGTTTGTAGGGTTTGACTTACATGTAGTTCTTCGACCTTTCTAATCTCAAACATATACCAGCGTCTTTTAAAGCGATCACAATCTTTAATGAGGTAGAACAATGCAACTGTGTCTTTAATGAAACCATTGTGCGATACACAGATGGCTAAATTTTCCAATACGCATGTAATCGAAACTCATTCATCAAATGCATCTTCACTTTTTTAAGTGAATTTCGAGCGACGTGTAATGCAAGGCCTCACTGATGGTGTTATGCGGTAAATTTTACGTTTTGGTTTTGTTTTTACAAAGGATGGATTGATCACTGTGGCAGGAGTGAGCAGAGAGTTTGTAGTGGACATTTACTACCGGGTGGAGTTGATTGTTAATAATTACAAGTTGATATCTTCTACCCTCCCTTTCTCAAGAGAAAAAGCTCGCTTCATTGCCAGCTACTTGTCTATTCCAAGCGAATTAACCAGACTCGTCAAGTTATCGTCAACCAATAAGAATTTAAGCATAACTGGCCCAAAAATGGCAGTGGAAACTGGTGAGTTTTATTTTCGTCTAACCATTGTTAGAACCATGGGCATCGGAAGAGGTTTTTCCAGGGGGGCACCACTAGGGGATTTTTTAAAAAGTTTCCTAGGGGGGCCAAAAGTGGCCAAATTTGTTTTTTCCCACTCGAAACTAAGAAAACAACCTTTTTTGCTGAAATTTTCAAAATCCAGGTGGGCAACGCCCCACTGCCTCCCGCCCCCTTCCTACGCCCATGGTTAGTACCCGCTTTTTTGTTTTCGTTAGCTTTCACAGAATGTCTAACATTCCAATTCACGTATATTACGCATAAAAGCGTTTGTTCGTCGCTATATTCAACCGCTATTATGATTCGAAAGTCGTTTCTCCCGTAATATTTAAACTGTTCACTGTTGCGCATCGGAAACGCGCCGCAGATGATTTGTCGCAGGTGTAGCGAACGGAGAGAATGTTATCGGTTTTCACTGCAAATGGAAAAACTAATATCAGTGCTCTGAATCATGAAAAAAAGTTTGGTCAAACGTAACATGTTAACAGATTTGTCAAACGTAACATGTTGACAGATTGGTCAAACGTAACATGTTTAAAAGATTGGTCAAACGTAACATGTTTAAAAGATTGGTCAAACGTAACATGTTTAAAAGATTAATCAAACGTAACATGTTTTGAAAAACAGATTGGTCAAACGTAACATTTTGGAGCATAAAATTAGGATAGACTTAACAGTTTCATCAACACTAAAAAAGCCTTCAAAAAACTATGCATGTTTTATTTTGAGACGTTTCGGATTATTCTTAATCCATTGACTGAAGATGGAGTAAGAATAATCCGAAACGTCTCAAAATAAAACATGTATAGTTTTTTGAATGCTTTTTTAGTGTTGATCAAAGGTAACATGTTTTGAAAAAAAGTTTGGTCAAACGTACCATGTTTAAAAGATTGGTCAAACGTAACATGTTTTTCACTGCATGTTGAAAAAAGTACATCAGTGTTCCGAATGCAGGATGTTACCATATATATTCCTCTTCCGGAATTTCACGTAGAAAGAACAGTTGCGTCATTTCCCGTATGTTTCGTGATGATGTGAACGCGTTGTTTAAGTATCTCTGCTCTAGGAATCATTACCCAATGCAATCTTACAAATGAAAAAGATAGGTCAAACATCACATGTCTGTGCAAATACTTTTAATAATTTCCACGTTTTCTGGAAAACAATAATTAAGAAGGATACGAGGAAATTTGAAATTGAGCATTACTGGCATAATGTTATCAAAGTGCTTCGCAAAAATTTTGACTAAACGAGTCGGTCATTGTTGCCCTAAGGAAGGGATACGCGGGAGCAGAAGGAGATGAATAATTTTTTCATGCCTTTTTGTGCACGTGGAGTGGATTTGAAAATGCATGATTGTCATGGCAGTTACTCACAGAATAAAGCCAATTATTCAGCACACTTTCATCTCCTACTTTAAAGCTGTTGTGGCCGTGAAAAAGAATAGAAATACAAAAAGCAGCCAATTATGAGTAATAAATAATAATTAATTGTCACAAGCTTCTTACTCGTCACAGCAAAAAAGTTCATTTTGTCCGCGCGGTTCATCAAAGGGAATATGGATGTCACGAAACCAGGTATCCTGGAGTACTTGATTGGAAATTCGTTTAAGGACTTTAAAAAAGACTTCGAGTCGCAACATCGTTGTATCGTGTATGCTGCAGCGGTGAGTGTTTTCTTGCAGTCAATATTCCCCGTATGTTTAATGCCTCATTTTATTACCAACTTTTTCAGTCGTTTTCATTTAATGATTCGTATATTATGTTTCTGCAATGAAAGCAGTAAAGTTTATTACAGAAGCTTCACTTTGGCATTTCAACATCACACTGTCACAACCTGCACGTGAATCAAAGTGTTGCAAAATGTCAAGAAAGACTGCTCAGCGTGCTCGGCCGCGGGGTCGAATGGCCGAGTAGCGAAGTCAAATCACATGTTTATCAAAACTTTTTTATTGATTTCTTGTAATGCGAAACGAACAGTCAACGACAATGCTTTTCACAGCCGTATTCTTAGTGTTAGAAAATAGATCATTATACTCAAATGATATTTTAAAGTGAGGCAACAATCCATTGCTCGTGCTTTTTTTCTTAGGCTGCTCATCAGTACCAGCGAATCATTTAAAATTGTATTCTTTCGCATGAAATTTCATTTGCTAATCTTGTTAGCCCAAATGCTCCAGCCATCCAAAATTGTTCGAGCTCCGGCTCCACAGCGCTGGCTTTTACACTGCCCTATAACTTTCTTGGGATCTATATTTAACCATTAGTTTGGTTTTAAAGTGTTCCCCGCAGTTTAAACAGTTGCCTTAAGCTTTTGCCCCAGGCAGAAAGTTCTGGTGACGCTTCTTCCAGTTGATTGAGAAATACGAAATGAACAACCAATAAAGACCGCAGATTTTATCACTGGTGTTTCAAGAATGGAAGTATGAAATAGAAACAGCGTACACACAGATGTTGATGACAAGTGCATGAAAAGGTGGCTTCTGGTAAAAAAGAGGCAAAAATTGTGTTTTTACCGGTAAGTTGTGATTCACATCGGTGTGGATTGGCTGGAAGTCTCTTGAAACATCAAAACAAATATATACATTTTGCCTGCTTCAATAAAAAATTTAAACATGGCCTACTCAAAATATCTTAAAAATAGGTCCTCGTTTCAATGCAAAACAATATTTATTTTTAGGATACACCGTCCTCGGGTGAACGTGAAAGTCCAGGAAACGAAGATGGAGGAAACATCCAGTATGTAAATTTTTAGTGATTGGCGTGATTAGTCACCCCGCTTAGGTGACTATTGACAATATGCGTGATTCAATTTTCATCTAAATTTTAAAAAGGGTTAAAACAAACTGATTAACCTGATCCCTTCGGTAGCTTATTTTTTCTAAGCGTTCTGTCGAGCATTCCTATCGAAATATGCAAGTTTTGTATATTTTGAGTAAAGGTTACTGCCAAGATGGCAGTGGGTTCCTAACGTGTAATAACGAAATCCATGCCTAAGGCCTCCGTTACCATTTCTGCATAATAAACAACTTTGACATTTTGATGGACGCGCAAGCTTCGTAATTGTGTCCCATGAGGGAATTCGCTGATAAAACAAGTTGGGTCAATGCACGTGGCTCGTAGTTAATCTCGTTTGGTCATACTTAACCTGTAAAGGGAATTTTGGCTAGAGGTACCTTGCATACCTCCCACTTTTTGAAGGGAAAATGTTTGTTTTTGAAAAATATATATTCCGAAAAACAACAAGTATGTTTTTTCGGGTCAGATGAGCTTGAGAATAATTGCTGAGTTGTTGAAAAATGGGCCTGTGCTCCGTAAACGTTTTTCTTCATTTTGGCAAATAATACCCATATATTCAGGCTTTTCAGGTTACTTAAGCGAGGTTGTGTGATGTCGCCATACGTATTCCACTTTTGTTGAAATGCTTGATGAGTACGTCCACAGCTGCGTTAATCCCAATTGTTGAAAAATGACGATTTCAGCACGATATTTTCATTTGAATAAATTCGCAAGTTGATCAACTTGCTGAGAGTCACAGCTTTCGGACTTTTAGAGCGAACAGATTTAAGTTCCTTGCTGGATTAACTGACATTTGGTAAGAACTACGTTGGTTGTAGTTAAAGTGCGCGTCTTTCAAGTTGATAAATAGGGTTCGATTCAGGGTTGCGGAGTCGGCAGTAAAATGTCCGACTCCAACTCCATCCTTTCCTAATTTTCCGACACCGACTCCTCAACACAACCTGCATGAAGTTTGGCTGCCAACAATTTGTAGCAACTAGCAATCACTGGAAATCGTGGTGCACAACAAGAATTCTGTTTCAATAAAAGTTTCAAAAGAAATCGTACCGTTTCAACAGGCACGAGTTAGGATGAGTGCGATGTAAAAAATTATTCCATTGGAACAGTTGGAGTCGAAGTCGGATGAAAAAATCCCACTCCGAAGTGTTCTTAAGAATCCGACTCGGACTCCACCCAAAAACATCCTACACCTTGCGACTCCGAAATCGCAACCCTGGTTCGATTCCCTGACAGGTTGTGCCAAACACTTGTGGACGGTGTTTGCGCGTTTTCGAGGCTTGAGCTTGGCATATATGGCGCACGGAAAAGTTTTCCGTGCGATGCTGCCAACGATTTTCCACCACCCCAGCATTCATTACGAAAGAAGCTGCATGGCCAATGGCCCAGGAACAGCGGTGATAGGTGCGATAAACCACACGTGTCATCTTAACTGGGGGTGTATTTTTTATACTGTTCATTTAAGATTTGTCAATTTCACTTTATACCTTGTTTGAAACAGACATAAATGCCTAACTTTTGGTAACTGTGAGCCATTACTGGTACAAATACCGTAATCGTTTCAAACCGAAAGCTAACACATTTGTTATACAAACGTATGAAGAAAGTAGTGGATTTTTGTTGCTTCAACACGTTTTGTGGTAGTATGTCTAGAAATGTGTGTATTCATTTTTGATGGTGCAGATATCAGGCTTGTTTGTTCCGATCGTGGTTCGAATTACTTTGTTTAAGCGTGTTTTTGTAATTTTTTTCATGCGCCGAGTCACAACAATTTATGTCATGATCCTCGTAATACTTTTTTGAAATTATGTGCTGAATTTGCTTGGGTAGTGTTTGTTTATTATTAGTATTTTAAGAACAACTTACTCCATAACCGACATCAGCAGCTCTAAATGATCTTGCAAGCATAGATTCAAATTTGTGCAAAAGATTTTCTGATCAATTTGTTTCGCAGAAGTAGCAGCAAAACGACTGGTTCGGCTGACGGGGCTTTCGAATGTAAATACGGTTCTGTTACGGTTGAAGTGACTCAAGGTGACATCACTGTCGACAAGTCGGAAGCCATTATCAATGGTTGTGGAAGCGATTTTAATTTGAATTGGGGTAAGATGAGGAAATCATTGTGTTTTGCAAGAATTTGAGTATTTTTATGACGTTAGGCTCTCGTCTAATTGTAATCGAGTTCGAAGAAACTTTAACATAAGGTTCCCGGATGTTTTGTGATTTTAAATTCAATCGAAATCACATTTGTACAAAAAAAATGTTGCGTTGCTCCCGCTTACAGTTCCTACTTCTTTGCTTTGTCCATCTGCAAATAATATCTCATTGCTTTTCTTTCCGCTACTCGTGTTGAGTCGTAGCAGTTGCCAACATCTTTTAAATTACAAGCGAATTAAAGTTTTTTATAATGTCTGTTTTCTTGTATTTATTTCTTAACGTTTCACCCACTTAATCAAGTAAATTTGAGGAATCTTCCTTGACGACACGGGAGTGGCAAATGAAATAAACCAATATATCTCCAGCAAAAGGCTTTAGTTTGTTTGTTTATCTCTTTTACAGAGGTGGTTAGTTGTGAGAGTAAAGAACCGTCACAGAAAGTTTCCTTCGTTCCATCTGTTACTGATATGTCCTTGTTATAAAGGAATAGAACTGAAATGTTTGTCCTAATTTTTCGTTTCAGTTCTTTTTCACTGCATTAAGTGTTAAATGTGCTTGCAAGCAATATCGACGTTCCTCATGTCGTTTTTGACCGCTGCGGAAATGTCTTGCTGGAACACATGTTTTGTGACGACAGCAGATCGTAACAGAAAGCACAGTAAGTTCTGTTTTCAAAACATTCCAGGCTCTGTATCGAAAGCCATACTTCGTCGCGCTGGTTCGGAAATGCAGCTCGAGTGCACCAACAACCCTGTGCTGCGTTCAAAGCACATTCGTGTCACCAAAGGATGGAATCTTTTTTGTGAGTACGTGATTCACGTCAAGACTCCTCGATCTGTTGACAAACTCGCGGAAAGAATAAAGAAAGCTTTGGATGACGCTGAACTTATAGGAGTAGGGTCAGTGGCGCTTCCGACTCTTGGAGCAGGTTTGTTGAAGAAAATAAATCTTCATTGCTTCATTTCCCCCTGAGTATTACACAGGTGTTCGATTTTCCAGGTGGGATTGGACTGAACTCAGAGGATGTTGCTGGAGCCATGAGGAAAGCCTTCCTTCTTTTTTCCGAAAGTTCACCTGTTCGAGTCAAGACCATTAAAGTTGTTGTCTACGAACAATCTTTGCTGTCTGCGTTTGGAAGAAGCATCATCTCCAGTCAAAGTTCGTGTAAACCAGAGTTTTGGAAGTTCTTGCAGAGTTCCAAAAATCGTTTTTGATTGCAAGGATTCTTGAATTGAAAAGTAGTAAAATATTACTTTTTAAAAAATATGTATTTACTAATATTACGCGACTGTTGCTTCATTTAAACTCGGAAATTATGACAAGTTGTGTTCATCTTACCCATTATACTGTATTTAATGCATGGATGCGCAACACATAGTATGCGTCCCCAACGTAGCTGAGATACCCGTGTTTTCCATAGATGCGAAAGTGGCATGCTAACGATTAGGTTTCAGTAAACGATGATGTTTTTTCTGCTTTGACTCCCAATCTTTAAATTTTGGATTCAACGAAAATGTCTTCAAAGCTACAATTTATCATGGCATTAAATTCATACGTGTGTTTAAGTAAATAGTTGTCTGTTATTATGTTTGTTGTGCAATTACTTCAGCATAGCACAGGACTAGAACACAAAAAGCTTTGGCAACCATCCCCATTCGAGCTGACCTAATGCTATTAAAGTTCTATTGCCTTCGTGAGTCGAAACATCTGATTTCCAAACCACCGGCTACTTTTTTTTGAAATAAATGTTACATTTATTTTTTTCTGTTGCTGATATTCTCACAACCAGTTTACTCGATGGAAAAGCAGTGAAAAGCGTTGAGTGAATTGATCGCTACTTTGTTTAAGTGTTTTTCCACTGCGTTGCACTTGTACAAAAAATATGGTGAAAAGTTTGGACGGTTCTAACTTCGCAGTAACAGATGATGTGTTTCTTTTCGACTCCTTGGAGAAGTTAACAGCGTTTATTCAAATCTGGGTGCTTTTTAAGTTTGCTTGTTTTGCAACTGCAAGTTCAAAGATTGTTGCTAAGCAACGTAAACAGCATATCAGCATGTAGGTGTCTCATACGTTCCACCTAGTTTTAGTTCGTATTTTCGTATGTGGCGCCGATCCGGCGCAGGTTTGACCTGACGAGGTACGCTGAAGTGATCTCTCGTCTTTTTTTCAATATTTTTTGCCCTGGTGTGTTGTGACGGTTGCTCCAACCAATCGTTTATTCAACAAAACAAATTATCGCCCCTTCTCTTCAACGCAGTCTGAATCTGTGCAATTTGACAGGTGCTGTTAGTTTGATTTCTCTGGTTGTGTTTTGTTTCCCCACGATTTTGAACTGCACCAGTCAACAAGTCATTTCCCATCACAGACTTCCTTTCTAGCCATGCTGGATGGCCACTTGCACTTGACTGTCTCGTATTTATGTGCACTGTCACAACAGTCAATTTTTGCCTTGGTTGTTGATTGGACGATGTGCAATCTACCAATAATGCAGCAGAAGGCGGTTTATATCCAAAGCTTTGTGAGCCCATAAGTGTGCTGTTCTTGAGCTTGTGTTTCCTTCGACGCTTGTTGCATTAGCTTATGAAAACCCTTATTCCAATATTGTATACATACTGATTGGAGGTGGTGTTTGTCTAGACTTAAGAATCTTTCGCTAAGCATGACACCGATTGTTTTATTTTGATCATTTTGTCCGAAAACCGTTTTGCTGTACACATGCTAGTTGTTTGGAGGTTTGAGTTAGCCTAAGCTTTTGTTAGATTTTTTTTGCCTGAATAAATTTTGGATGAGTATGCTAAACGGGAAGTTGTTTGAAAGAGCTTCAATTTTTTTCATACTCTCCAGATCCAAACCTGTGTTCTGATGCTGCCGAGAAAAGTAGCTCGAGTTGCTCCATCGAGCCGAGGATCATACAATCCTCAACAGTGCAGTTAAACGGTCCTGCACCAAATACAGTGGCTTGGTGCTAGTACTTCTCACTTTCGTTATACGCAGAGCAATCCGTTTTGTTTTCAAAGGAAGCTGTGCCGATTCTCATACGCAGTAATTTAGTTAACCGTTTTGTTTCGGAAGTGGCACCTGTACAATTAAACCTGACCATATTTTCTTAGGATGCCTTTTTCCTATTCTATTGCGACTACGACAAACAAATTAAGCTTTATATTTTTCAGAGATACTCAGCACAGGTCAGCGACAACTCGAATCAGTAAAAACGAAGTATCAGACCAAGTTTGCTTCAATGAAGACCGTTCTCTACATCTACTGCAAAGATAAAGTGGACTTAAATAATGTGAATATAGGTTTCATATTTGACAATCTAATTTTTTTAACCGTTGGAAAGTTTTATGGGTGAAACAGCCCCAGCACGATTTTTTGGAAACAAGAGTTAAATATATTCCTCGTTGGCGGGCGTTTTTTAGTTTTGTCCATTGTCATAATGTAACTAGTTACTGCACAAGCACCTTTCTTGAAAGGATGACGAAAACAATACTTTTTGGACTTTTGTGTTCAAACAAATGTGTGATGTATACCAGCACTATGTGTTGCAACCTGCACACCATACGGGGAAGAGAAATATTGAGGAGATTGTGGAAAAGTTTGAACGAGATTTTGTTATGCTTCTCTTCCCAAATAAGTTTTGCAACGTTCCTTTTATGTTATTCCACAGCGAAATGTAAGGTTTTCAGGAGATAATTTTCAGCAAAAGCTGTACGTTGCTTTTCAGCAATGTACACATGCCTATCTCTTTAACAAAAGTTTCATTAGACCAGTTGATGTCTGTGCTTGACAACAAGCGAGATTTTTGCGATTATAAAAATCTAAGGAGACTTCAGTTGGACAGAAATGATGTACATTGCTGAAAAGCAACGTACTTAGTTGAACAGAAATGATGTACATTGCTGAAAAGCAACGTAGATTTCTAATCTAAAAATTTTGATAATGTTAGGCAAGTCCAACATTTGACTAGTTCGTAAAATCTATGACTTTCAGCGATTTGTAAAGACCATACCGCCACTTTCAATTTACTTGCAATCACTTTTAATTATTTAAGTTCAACGCTCGCGAACAATGCTTGTGAGTTTCTATGCTGTGAATAATGTGCCTACTAGGTAAATGGCATGCACCACTTTTTAAAAATTTCGTTACATGAAACTATTGATCAAACATTTAAACTACGCAAAAACACTCGCAATAAAATACATCACGACGTGAAATTCTCTGCAGGTGCGTTGGTCGTAACGTTCCTCGATGATTTGTGACTGCTTCTGTTCCAGCCCCTTGTAAATTGTTCTTTTCACAAAGCTACTTTTCGCTGACCCAGCTGCATATGTTGTTGCTGCAGATTACAATTCTTCTTCAGACCCACCTAGATCAGGTATTTGTCAAAGGAAATATTGAAGATGAAGTTATTACAAGGTTTGGCGAACATGACTGGATCGACCTTTATCTGTTAGCCACTGAGCACGCTGCTTCTGTCACGTTTTTGTCAAAGTAAGGTTTCATGTTTCTGTGCGTCAAAATCTGTTTAAAAAAATCAAAAAAATAAAAACAGTTCAATATATTTGTTAATGATGGTGAACGATAATGTCCTTCCACTTTTACGAATTAGAAACCATCCTCACTGTATGTTACTGAGAACACAAATCACTAAATCAGGTTCGTTTGTTCTACAGTAGACATGCCGGAACTTGATTGGGCGACAGCTTCATTTTGCAAATGAGCAATTGAAGTTAATTTTAGGAACAATCATGCGTGCCTACTCAACTTTTTATGTGAAAACTATTTCGCTGTCGAAGCTAGTTTATGTAAAACTTTTTAGCAATCAAAACGTGATAACTTCCTAATAATTTTTCAGTCCACCGACCATTGCGATCGAAGGTCGAAAAGAAATCGTTGCGAAACTTCAGTCACGAATCAAAGAAATATGTTCTGAGCTTCGCGAAGCACAAGTCTTGTCCAAAATTTGCGTTTGGAAATGGTCGGTTGGCCAGGACTTGTTTTCAGCGCTGCCTCCCAGAATCTGCAGAGAAATAGAAAATTTGTACGAGGTAGAAGTGTTTTCTGTTTTTTAGTCAATCTAATGCAGATGAAAAAGCTTATTGAAAGGCGTGGAATGCAGTTAAGCTGAATCATCAACTGAAATGGAAAAGAAATTGCAAAAAATCACCGTTTTCAGGTCTGTTCGTAGTGCGATGGTACCACTGGAAAAAGCTTTTTTTACCAGTTTGAGTGTCGCAGTGGTTAATTCTGCTACGTTGTTTTGCTTTTATCTCAAAACGTTTGCTTGTTGGTTTGATTCATTGGGTTGGGTTGATTCGTGTTTGACTCCTGCTCAGAACGCAGTTCGACGCGCTTGAATTCATCCCCAAAACACTTGTTTCAGGGCGACAGGCAATCTCCTGAGAAAATGGTATTGTTCGGGAAAAGCTTCGACGTCAATTTACGGAACCGATCTTTTCAATATGGTGATGTCAGCGGGTTCATTCAGAGATCGGACGTTAAGGCGGATGGTGAGTGTCTTGGTTACTGGTTCAATACTTCAATACGTTATGCTCTTGAGAGTGCGTTGTTATAGTGTTTGGTTCGCAGTCAGTAGCGAACCGAAGTGAAGTTGCGCTTGGGGAAAAATTGCCTTTGGTGCCTCCCTCCATTTGCAATCAGTAAAGGCCAGCAGTGGTATTTTGTCCCACGTTTTTCTCTAAAAATATAATGGAAAGCAAAAAAATATATCCAGTTTTGATTTTCAATTTGAATATTTTTCAAATTATCAACATCTCCACCGTTTTCACAACTTCACGCTACTCCTACAGATCTCAAGGTGTTTGTGCTTTCGATTCCTCATTTCCTGCGCATCTCAACTCATTCCTTTCGGTGTGCTTCACCTCGCTATGCATTCATTAGGTTACGGTTGTATAGAACTTGCGTGTTGCTAATGAGATTCTTTTACGCTTATTTCATGTGATTTTTTTACGCCTTACTGAAGAATTGCGTTTGTAATTTTCAAAATCGTTGACAGCCGTTTTCATTGCGCTGCTCATCGCATTGTGACGCAGTTTTATGATGAAGCAAAACTTTTATGTAAATTTTTAGAGCTTCCATCGGAATGGTGTGATATGCTGGGAAAAACCTTAATGAAGGTTCAACTCGATTCCCGTTCATCCGAATGTCAGAGGATCTTGAAATTGTTCAAGGCTAGCAATCCAAGCCATTCTGCAGTCAGTCAGGTATAGAATACTTCTAAATCAACGAACGTTGGGTACAATGCACTTCATCGCTATATCGTTGACGGTTTCAGTTGCAATGTAGTAGTGGTGTTTTTTGTGACCAGATATGGTTCTCACAGTCAATAGATCATACAGCATTAAGTGGAATGTAATGCAGGCGCTGTAGCATAGCGTATTTAAGAGCAACTATCTACACAAGCAGCAACATTCACTGGTTCCTTTGTCACAAAGGATTGTTGAAAGACCATGAGGTCATCTAGTCTACCAATCCTTCAAAACAACTTTCAGCACTATCATTAGTCATGCGAAAACAAAAGCAAGGTGATTCAAAAAAACACAAAAATGATATTTACAGATGAGTGCATGCCTACATACACACAGCTATCATGATAAGATTTTTAATTTCACAGGTGTGGAGAGAACGAAATACTGAAATTAACGTACATTTGTGTGAGAATGCAAGTGACAGTAGTAGACAAAAAACAAGTTTGAAAAATTTCAAATGACAAACAAATGAAGAAGACTAAAGAGAATTTTACAGTGCCAGTTAAGTATAAAATGCAAAGGAAAACATAATAGAAAATATCACATGGTACGAAACCACAAAGAATGAACAACACAAGATGAGTTAAACAAATTTCATTTGTTAATTTGCACCAGCAAGCTAAGAGAGTATGGGTAGTTTTTGTACAGAAGTTTGAAGTCAAAGCGAGACTGAAACTTGATATGGTCAGGTATTTCTGACCATAGTTTGGGTCCAATAAATTTGAGGGAGCATTGCCCTTGAGGAGAGTCTACCCTAGGTAAGAAGATATTTTTGGAGGTGGCAAATCTGATGGGGTAATTATCAACTGTCTGAATAGATTTGAAATACTGGTTGAAATGCGATGGAGCTAGATTGTTTTTATAAGAGTGCATAAACCTACCAGTAGATATTCTGAATTTCTGAATAAACTTTTGATTGTTAGAATGTGATTTTGTATATAAGGTTCATCTAAAGTCTTTTCGTTGGATGTTTTCATAAATTTCACAGCTTCGTTTTGTAAATTCACAAGAGGTTGAATAGCAGTTATTGAATGCTTGACTCAGTTCATGACAGCATAATTTAGATAATGGTGTATCAAGTGCATTGTACACAGCTTTTAATACAGGTTGGATGGTATAATGTTTCATTTTGGATGATATTCCACATGATTTGGCGAGTTGTGTGGTTGCCTTAGCAATATGTGGTTTCCAACTAAGGTTGTTATTAAGTATCATGGCTAGATATTATATGTCATTTTTTCACAAATGTGGTAGCTGTTGATAGAGAAATTAAATGTGGCACTATCATGTTTAGGCCTTTTTAGTGCAATGAAATTAGTTTGTTGTTAATTTGATAGACTGTTTGTTTGGCCTAATCCAGTAGTCAATCTTTTTATGTTCATTTTCAACAATATTTTATGTAAACTTTTGATGTTGGATACAGACATATGCAAATTTAATATATTCAGCAAACATTATAATAGTAACGAAGATGCTTAATTGATGTCATTTATGTATATAAGAAAAAGCAAAGATCCAAGCGCAGAACCTGGTGAGACACCTTATGATACAGACGTATAAGATTTTGTTTCACTTATTTCGATGCATAGTTTTCTATTAAGCAGCTACAAAATAATTTGTGTGGAATTTATCTGACGCCATAGTGAAATAGATTTCCTAGAGTAAAATTTCATGATCAAAACAATCAAATGTCTTGCACAAGTCTAACAAAAGTGAGCAGGTAATGAAATGTTTGTCTGTATTGTTGATATTTTTATCATTTTCTGTTGTTTTAGGTAAGGAAGTCAGTAGATGTGTATATGTTTTAGTTTTTCAAGGTCTGTTGAGATGGCTTTCGCGATGAATATGTCTAATATATCTGGTAAACAACGTCTGTTGAGCTGAAGCTGTGCGTGTGATGTTTATTAAAATCGGCTATTATAGAATATGGAACATTTTTTAATGTCCCACAAGCATCAGTCTGTGTTTTTGCAGAATGTTTTTCATTTTTGGTCATTTTCTCTTCGTGCAGTTTTAACCAAAAACAATAGGATGCCTTGATCTTCCATCCCCGTTTAGCGGGAAGGAGTCACGTTCAAGAATGTTCTTTGCCTGTACATTGAACATATTTATTGTTTATGCTGTGTTTTGGGATGCACAAACACTGAACAGGATTTTGAGCTCTTGTGATGCTTACCCAGGTTCGCAGTTCAGCTGCGTTTGCGATTTTTCCTGCTGTTTATCGTTGCAGATTGAACGCATCCAAAACCCGAGGTTGTACAAACAGTACATGATTCAAAAAGAAGATGTAAAGCGCCATCTGACGTCATCTAATGCGGTGGAGCGTAAACTTTTCCACGGGACGTCACCAGAAGATGCGGAAAAGATCTGCGAACAGGGATTCGATCGAGGATTTGCTGGGAAAAATGGTAGGATTACTTTAAGTTGAAATAATTTTAATCATGGCGGTAAAATCTTTGCAAATATTTTTCAGGAGCCGCAATGTGGTTGTAAGAAGTGTTTCCTTACATTTTCCCATTGATCTGCATTACGACCTTCCACGTTACGTTATAAAAGGAAAGACCATTCAAAACAAATAAAAAACAAGAAAAGTCCAGTTTTTTTGTCTATCCAGACAGTTCAAATCGACAATGGTTCAAGCTTGTTGTTAAGCAAATAATATTTCCCAAATACAACAATCTGAAATCCCTGAAAACAGAAAACGCTTAATATGTGCGGTACACAGAAGAAAATCCAGCAATTGTTTCATTGAGAAAGATACCTGGTCCCGGGAAGGTGAAGCACTTTCAGAAATTCGCACCGCCATAAACATAAACGTTTGCATGCTCGCTGTTCTGCAGATTTCGGAAACGAGGCCCACACCTGCGACTCAATCAGTCTTGCACTGCATCGGCTGTAGTTCTCTCTTCAGCTACGTCAAAACAAGTCGCCTAAGCTGAGTTAGTCTCGTTGACTGTTTCTTTGAAGCCAGCCCTGCGATATTCTCCGTAGTTAATTGAGTTGGAATTCTACAGCATTTGACCTCCTCCTCCGATTCAAACATGTTGTCGACGAAGGCTGGCTACAACTTAAAATCCCTTTCTCTGACGGCATGGGTTCTAATGTTCAAAGATCTCCCTGGATGGCATACTATGTCGCGCAAATATGCTTTAGAGCTTAAATCTCACTGATAATCTCTTCCTGCGCAATCGTCCTCTCTCATTCAACCTGTGACCAGTGTTTCCTCCAGGAAAGATTTGCACTGAGCAAATGTTTGTTTTAGTACGCATGCAATTTCGCAACCATGCGGACACACAACCAGTGAAGCGTTTCATGTGCTGAAAGAGCCATGCGATATGTAAACTACACTAAATTTGGAATGCTGCAAGTGTGCGAGAATGATATTTCAGTGCGTAAATGGTCGGGTGATACTGCGCATAGGCGCACCTTATAGGGAAAGCTTCCTGTGACACGTGCGCAAACATTTTGTGGCGCTTCTTTTCAAAAGAACCCTTGTGTTCGTATTACCTCTTTCAGCACGCTGACGTCGCTGTAGGTTTTCGTTTTGACCAACAACTTTATGCCGTTTGGTAAAGCAATGCCTTTAGCTTCCAGGAAGTTTTTTTGAAATACACACTGCCATAGTGGTAACTTTTAGAAACATTTTCTTCTGATAGTATCATTTCATGTTTGAGAAAACAACTCCTTGGAATGACATTTCGTTACCGTGTAAAAATGTGTGACCAGCAATAATAGTTAAGTCACAGCAGTGACCAACACCAAGCGAATCAATCATTGCGTAAGGAAGCTAATTTCGTGTGTTACACATCTTCAGTCCTGCGCAAAAGACGACATATGAAACATATAGATAAACTACATACTGCTGCTAAGATCAAAACTCAAGATTACAAAATTGAGCCCAATTAGAACCCCTCCACTAAACATAGCTACAAAACTGTTTGACAAACCCTGTCGTAACACCCATTCGGTTCGGTGATTGACAAAAATTCTTGACAGAAAGATGTGTGACCATTGAAACACTCTCATTGAACAAAACCATGAATCCAACTCTCTGACGTACTTTCAACCCTTTATTCATGCTATGGTTAAAATCTATGTATTTTTCAGGTATATCAACTGCTTTATGCGTTCGGCAACTGCTGAGGGCACGAAAAAATAGCGTAGTAGCTGTGACACTGCGATGCACTTTTTTGAACTTTATTAACCTTGCCGAAATATATCAGAAGAAGCATGAATTGAGAAATCAGGGTTATTGCAGGGAACGCAAGGATGCGCCTATGGTTATAAAGTTTATTAAGAAACAATCAATCAAAAGTGGATTGGAAAGCAACTCTCATCCACACATTTGAAAAAAATGTTGGCGGGTCCTGTGACCACGAAGGTTGGGCAAATGCGAGTCAAAAAGTAACGTGGAAGAGGTTGCTTAAAGATTTTCCGAACACCCTGATTACCTTTCGAATGGAAGATGGGACAATGTCTCCTTTTTTCTGACTGAAGTTGGCAGAGTTCTGTTTTAGGTGTAAAATAAGATCTCCTTTCTCTGCTGAATCACACCTTTGACGACACAAGTACACAAGCGGCAGATTGTCATTCATCTGAAAAACATGCAAATAGGCGTACCTGTGTAACAGTACATTCAGTTTAAAAATCCTGGGGAGAACCAGTATTTTCTTCTGACTCTCTTTTGCCAATGCTCATGCCTGCAACTAAAACTCGACTAAATTTTGTGCATTTCTCTGATAGTTCTTTAAACTAATCGCATATCGGTTTGATATTTTGTATCGTTTTCTGCCGCTACATTGCGAGCATTGCGATTGTATTCACGTTTGTGTCGCAATTGACTTTGCTATCGAAAAAGGGTTGACTTTCGTTTGGTTCATCATTTTATGACCATAATGCAAAGCAGTACGTGCGTATGCATTTTTTTCAGCCACTGCATACGGAAACGGTGTTTATTTTGCCGTCAATTCATCATATTCTGCAAACTACGCTCAGCCCGATGCTTATGGGAAGAAAATGATGTTCCTGGCCACAGTTTTAACTGGTGACTTCTGCCAAGGACATTCGGGTCTCAAAGCTCCGCCTGTCAAACCACAAGCTGGCGACGGAAATCGTCTTTACGACAGTGTTGTGGACAGGATGGCAAATCCTACTATATTTGTGGTTTTCAAAGACTCCAGTGTTTATCCTTCGTACTTAATCACTTACCGGTGACTATTTTTTGTTTCTTCACAATATTTACAATTCTTCATCACTCCTTTACAACGTTAGTGATTTTCTTCGCCTTTTTGTCGACTATGCCGTTTAGCTCTCCTGCTGTTCCAGGTAAATTGGTAGACTGCTGCATTCCTTCTTGCCTGAATTGTGAACATATTGGGAGGTAAGTGCAAATGAAGCAGTGTACCTTATTATGAGGCCGAGGGTTTGCTGACACTCCATTTGCGTACGTCACTTATCTTCAAATTATATACGGCGAGGATACAGGGGCAGACCTTTTCGCCACTGTTTTTACCGTAACACCGGGCGTTTTCTAAATACAATATTTTATATAATCAGCAATAATGATCATCATGCATTAAAAGTTCTTTTTATTGTAACAATGTTTCGCTTCATTACCTGGTTTAGTCTTCTGTTGTCAACGTTTAATATTCACAAAAAATGTACAGCTGTTTTCACAGAGAATATTTGAGTCTTGAGTTGATTCACCTTCTCGTCATCGATTGTAATGATTGGGTTACACCAGCTATGTCCAACCCGCGGCCGAGTCGAAGGTTTTGTGCGGCCCAGTTAAGGATTTCGCTATAGTAAAAGTATACTATATACTTACAACCTGTCCTTACTTTGATAATCTAGAGTTTGACATTTTTGTTGCAGGTGGTCTGTGGTGCCACTCATCAGGCATGTTACGTTTGCAGTTAGAATTCGAACGCTTTCAGTACATTAGCTTCAGCTAAATTTTGTTTGCTAAGAAGATCAAAGTAAGTCATTGAATGTGTGGCCCTCATTAATATGTTATTCAATGTGCGGCCTTCGTTAAGACAGACATTATTTTTGGCTCGTAAGCCATTTGGGTTGGACATGACTGGGTTACACCATTGCATTGCGGTGCAGTTGCTACATCTCATGCTCAGTTTACATAAACTCGACTCATCGAAAGAAGTAATTGAGAATATCTGCGTGAGTAATACTCCGCATATCTTGTTTACATTCAAGTCAGTAGCGACAAAAGTTTATTCATTTGTTGGCGAAATCTTATTTTCAGTAGCTACCCCTTAAAGTTCATTAAACCTATTCGGTGTTTACAGAGACGATGAGAAACAGAAGGCTTGTATCATGCAATGAGGGTTGAAGATGAATCGTGTTTGCTGCACAAAGTAGAAATTAGTAACTGTAAATTGCTTATCTTGATACGTAACCCCTTGTTTTGTAGCAGATTTTAACGCGCGTTAGATTGCCAAATCAAGTATTACAGAGCAATCAGTGTGTTTTGATTGCTGAGATATCGTGTTTTTGTCTTCTTCATTTATCTCGCATAATGTTTTTTGTTTCTGCGAGGCAACTGTTGCGTTTTTACGGTACGTATTTTGGTTTTCAAAGTGCAAACCTTTAGAGCAGTGGCTTTTAACCGGGGGGCACACCTTCCCAAGGGGGACGTCAATAAATTTGCAGGGAGACACGAGCCCTACGCACTCGACAACATGGAAAGTTTTTGAACAGGAAAGTGTTCCATAGAATTTGCTTATTTGAAGTCAAAGTGGCCTGAAACGAAGGAAAATTACTTAAGGGAGGCGTGGTAGAAGAAAGGTTCAGCACCACTGCTTTAGAGTTTTTCTTTTGCCGAATTGTTGCAGTTTTATGGTCCCAGAGTATCTTATGTAGTGCTAGGCCACATTTTAAATCCGGTATTATGCCCGATGCAGAGGTGACCGAATTAACTTAATAACTTGCAATTAATTTCAGTCCTTTCCATTTAAAGCGTCCTTTTGATTCAGACCACTTTTACTAATTTCTTTTTATCAGTTTTTTTGTGTTCTTCCTGTCGTTCAACTTGACTCCACACATTGCTCTCAGTTTTCGTCTCAAAATCGCCATTTCAATTGCTGCGTCTCACACAACTTTTAAAAGTTTTTCTTTAATCTGCAGTGGGAACCTTACCCCAATATCCTCTATACCAGTGGTTCCCAACCTTTGTTGATGCATTCCTCCCTTTGCTCATTTTGGAACATTTCATTCCTCCCCTATGGAACGTCCATTCCTCCCCTGT
>JGI24022J15233_10000593_pt1 | contig 24532 bp, 14 predicted proteins | sample Ectturendosymbi2_FD_15233 | JGI IMG/M metagenome (IMG submission 15233)
CGTTAGAAAGTCGATCAAAGGCTCAAAAGACTCGGACTCGAGTCTAGTTTCCAATGAAAACTTCAGCGAAACACTTTGGCCTAGTAGTTGGGCCCTAGGCCGGGCAACATGTTCCAAAATGACCCTAAAACTACTTCACTTATGATGTCAGTCACAAAAAATCCGCACTCCCCAACCAAAAAATTTTTTTTCGAATGTAATCTACTAGACTGGCCGATCCGTTAGAGCCATTAAACAGCTCTCTAGCGCAATGGGCGGAGGAGCTAGGGCGTTGGTAAGGCAACTGACAACTGCTGGTTTTTGGCCGAAATCAAAGTACGAATATAACGTACCCCGGCTCTCAAAGTGTTTTGCATCAAGTGTGACACATCGCAGGCCTCATTAGTACAGTTGTTCGGACAGGGCGGTAATTTGAAAATAAGGGAAAAGTTGCTCTCGCAATACTTTTTAACGTTAATGTAGATTTTGAACCATGTTAAGCTATAGCTCGTAAATGCTATAAACTTCTTCTTTTGCTACGGTGTTGCACAGAAAATAAAATGAAACCTTTTTAAAATCGGCAAACATTTTTTCATTCAACATGGGTATGCTTTGAAACGAAACCAATAGCATTCAAAATATTCAAACTGCTTTGCTGAAATTATTTCGCATTGTTTAGTTCTACCAAATATTGTTTCGTATTCTTTACTTTAAAATATTGTGTATTCTTTAGTTCTCTCGACTGACGCAGCTGATTTTCTGAGTCCTTTAAAAACTTACCTCTGAGACAATGGGGGAGCATCATAAAAGTGTTTCATAAACATTTTTCCGCTTTTAAAATAATAATCAAATGTTTGCGATAGTACTGGGGCAGAGGACTAGTGAGAATGTTTAGGAAAATGCGGCTTTGTATAAAAAAAGATTAGTATGTACAGGAAGCCCAAAATCATATAGCAAAATACCATGCACTTATTTTTGACGAAAACTTCAAACATTTTTGCAACTAGCTTAGCTTCAAAATCTAATACAATACCTGATCATTTGGCGGGTTACAAAAAAATTCTGAGAAACACGCAAAATTGCACCAGCCGACAAACGGCTTTCTCACATGCTTTTTGTCATGAATATATTCATGGAAATATAAACATTTAAAAAATAAAAATTTGATTGAAGAATTTTATAGAAATCAATTACATCAAAGTTTCAGTGTACAAAAACAAATCATCGGCTTGCGACTCCTGTCTATGATGCACGCAGATTAAGGAAATACAGTGAAAGTTTTCACTTTGGTTTAGGACTTGTTCTGACGCTTTTCTGTAATCATTTTTTCTTTTGTTTCTTTCGCCACTTTTACGTTACGAGCGGTAAAATGGACGAAACAAATCATGCGTGGCTCGCGGTTGGGCTTGAGCGATTTCGTAAATGAGCGGGAGCCTTCCAGAAACAGGATAGGAAGAACGATAAGTACCATTTTGAAATGTGATTGCGTCATTGCCCTTTAACAAATGCAATTTCTTAGTCCTGCTCTTCCAGGAATTTGTGCAAGTAAACGAAATACACGTCGGAACTTGGTTTAAACTATTCTTTGTATGTGATGGTTTGTATACAGGGTTACCATATCTTCGTTATTTCTAACAGTTGTCCTTATTTTGAAGTGCTACGTCTTAGAAGATATTGTAGTCCTTTATTCGACGAAATGTTCTTTATTGTGACTTGCATCCTTTTTCCGTATTTTCTGTAGGGTAACAATTTCTAATAGGCAATATCTGACTGTCATACATGGTCTATGGTAATACAGACCTTTTCAATCTCATTGTAAATAATTTATTATCAAGGGTTCGTGACCTCAAAAACATAGTGTAATCTTGCATCACAAAAACGTAACGCACTATTAGACATTGTTAGCACTGTACGCTGCCTGGGCTTGTTTTAGCTAATTTTGTAGTGAATGTTTATCACTTAATTGAGTAAAGAAATTAGCAAGCGAGAAAACTTTTTCCGTGACGAGTACGAGAAAGAATTCGAGACGCACAGGTTGTTTCTAAGAATAGACATCGCTGAAGCAGGTTGTTTCTGGTGGTAAATATGAAAATATGTGATCTGAGGTTAGTCTTACAAAAACAAAAACTCCACTGAAAATTTCTTCATTTTGGGTAGGAAAATCGAAATTTCCCAGTCGTCCTTATGTCTTTGGTTCCAGATCTAGATCGATGGTAGTGGCCGTGCATTATGGCGACTACAGTATTTCACACAGGACGCCTGGCGTTTTAAGCAACCAAACTACCAATCATTCTTAAGTAACTTCATACTGCTGTACTATCCACTTTGACTTCCGCCGTCTATGTCGAATCCACCTTTTTTTCTTTATTCCAAGTTCCAAAAACAAACCAGTGAAGATCGCTGGTCGTGCAAACAGTGGAATTTTTATTGAGTTGGTGAAATTACTGGTGAATCGCTTAGCTTGAAGTCGCTGGTGTTCATGTACGTTTTTTAAAAAAAATTATGCGAAAGCTTTTTCTTTTAACACAGTGATTCTCAACGTGGTCCATGTAGACCACTGGTGGGCCACCTGGAATATCTATTGGTTCACAGAGAGCTCCACAAATACTTGATAAAACGATCACTGATCTATATGCAACACAGTTTCGACTAATTGTTCGTGAGGTGTGAGCATAGCAAAGTGGTCGATCGGATATTTTTTTAAAAAGATGGTCCATGGGCCAGAAAAAGGTCGAGAACCACTGTTTTAAAGTAAATTAAATTTTGTATATGCTATCTGATATCAAGATATATAACGCGACTGAAAAAAGTCGCCTTTAATTTTGCATGAGGAGCGTTGGTTGAATGAAGGGAAAACCGTTGAGAATTCTATTATATCGGTAACTGAACAAGCCGGCTTGGAACACCCACCCAGCAGTGCAAAGCAAGGAAGGCTTTGGTTTGGACTTGGAGTATTCCTAAATGTTCTGCACCATGCGCTGCTGCAGCCACTAAGCATAGAAAGAGCTGCAGTCTACGTAAAGTCAAAGAAAATGCGTACTCCGTCAAAGTAAGAATGGCAATTATCATGGTTTCTTTGCTGTAGTTTTTGTTTTGGTTGGGTATACCACGCACGCCAAGACTTGATTTCTAAACTTTTAAAGAGTATATTTAAAAGAGTAATGTTGGGTTTGTGTGCCCCTGTATTTTGTCAAAATATGTTTTACACAATGAAAGTCAAATGCGATCAGTGCGCTAAGGAGAAAACCTTGCTTTTTGTATCACTGACGCTACCTAACGGGAAAATCTGTCACTGGACGACTCATAATAGTACAAAACTTCAAAAATGCTAATCAGACTGCATGCAGCAGATGTCCAACTGCATTACTTTTCATGCAGTGGTGGGATTTATATTTTTTAAGAACAGGTTCTCTCACTACTGGGCTCACAAACAACAGGTTCTCTCATTATCACAATCACCAGAAGCAATTGGCCCGATATAAGTGCAAAGGTTGATCTTTGTGTTGACAAAAGGTAGTCTGCTAGGAAATTATTGATTTTAACTAGCTTCCTAATTTTTAGTATTGTTTTTCACTATTGAAAGTTAGTAGCAGGTCTATGAGAGGTTTGCCAAAATAAGTTATAGGTAAAAGGCATTCATGGGAAAAATTGAGAACCCCTGATTTAAAGCCAAAAACCGGTTCTCGGGATTAACGAAATTCCAAGAACAGGTTCTTGCGAACCGGTCGAATCCCATCATTGTTTTCACAGGAGGTATGTAACCATAACGTTGGTGCTAAAAAGATGTTCTTTTCACTCGTATTGAACATATCATTCGGAGACATGACTTTCTCCAGTTAAAATTTCAAACATTAACTGTTAAATGGCACTCCTAAAAGAAAGTCATGTACAAATGTTACAGGTCTAGTGGTAAAGTTGCATCTGCATGAGGATGAAACCTTCAATATTAAATAATGATTACCCAACATTACGGATACTATTTCACTTCATGGAAAGTATTGATGCAAGTTTTTTTCCATAAAAAACGCAACTGCTTTGATTTTAGAAACTCATTACGTTGTAGGTGTGAAAAGGTTTACTACTGGATGATGATGTTTCTTCACACGTGCAGCAATGTATTTGCCTAAATGTCGATTTCCAATAAAAGACACCTTTTGAATATTGAAAGCATTCAAAACCATGAATTGACTATGAAAAATTAAAAAATTGCTTCTATGCCAAAGGCAATGTTCCCATGAATGGCAGCATTAAGTTGCCAGTTTGTACTTCGCATTGCAAGGTTGTTTGATCTGTAGCGGCATCTAATTGCTCAAAAGCGCAAGTAGTGCTCTCAGAACGCCCGTAGTTTTCAGTGGTTTCACGCGTTCCTGCGCGGTGATTGTTTGTGCGTCGGCAAATTGTTGCACGAATTACGCAGAAACTACAGTAATTTCCGAACTGCTTGCGATCTAATCAGTATTTTACGGTTCGCTACTTTTCTGAAAAAGAGACTTCTTTCGTTTCCGACGATAGTGGAGGTGAGAGCGAAATGAAAGCCTGTTCAGGCCCAAGCACAAACTGTTCCTCTCCTAGGAGACCTTCAATGAATATAAAGGAATGCCTTAACAGCATCAAAAGCAACCATCGCAGCTATGGCTTATTCGCTTCTGATCCCGGACGGAACCGACATTTGTTCGCGCTTTCCGGTCTTCAACTGATCGATAAATACCGCAAGCAATTTGAATGGTGACTGACTGACTGTGTTATGAAGAGGAATCATGCAATGATACTTTGCTATCTAAACCTTTGTGCCAGCCGCGTTTGCAGCCGATCGATCGCCGCCAAAGGCAGATCGCTTAAACACTGTTTTGGCCACAATCTAACGGGCTACACTCTGTGCTCCACAAAGAATCTTTCAAAGCTTAGCAGATAATGATGATGATGAGGTAACGGCCGTCTTTTCTCCCCTTTTCTAATTTTGCGTAGACGTAGCGGTACGCAAAAAGCGAAAAAAATGATTTGAAAAAGTCAAACTTATTTTTAAAAACCTGAGGTGCGTAAAACACGCTGTACAGACGATTGAGACCGCTCATTTGAGACCATCCCATTTATTTGAGACCGCATTCATTTGAGACTTGTTGAGTAGAGACCCGTTCATTTGAGACCACATTATGTGAGATTCGTTTTCTCCTGTGGTTCCTTCGACCAATGCAGAAAGACATTTTTTCTTTTCTCGTCTTTCATTTCTCAGTTAAAAACTGAAATTACTGCGGCGCTTCGATAAAGGAAACGAGCAGGAAAGTAAAAGACAATTCTTTGACTTGGTGTAACAAAATGACTTCCAGAGGTGCAACGCTCCCGTCTAAGCCAGACGTATGAAGAGTTTTCTGGCCTCTGTGGTGTTTTAAAGTGCAATGCATTTACAACCCAGCGTGAGTCACCTTGGACACGGAAGGGCGTCACCTTGCAAAACTTCAAATGAAGAGTCACCTTGCAAAACTCCAGGTCTCCCGCAAAGAAGTGGAAGGTGGTGGCGTAAAATGAATGTGATCTCAAGTGAATGTTGTCTCAAATGAATATGGTATCAAATGAATGTGGTCTCGACGGAACGTGGTCCCAAATGAAAAAGTCTCATGTGAATGTGGTCTCAAATGAATGTCTCAAAAGAACGTGGTCTCAAATGAATAGGTCTAAAATGAATGTTGTCTCAAATGTCGTGGTCTCAAATGTCGTGGTCTCAAATGAACGTGTTCTCAAATGAATGATTTCAAATAAATTGGTCTCAGTAGTCATGGAAAACACTATAGCAGATGTGGGTAACTAATGAAAATTCACCGACGGATGGCAGGGAAGAGTCATAAAAATAAAATTATCATGATCTCTGACAAAAACAATGCTTTTGTGGTGATATTACAGAAGAGCAGATATTTTGAAAGAAATAATTCAATGGCTAAGAAAAACTTTGACAACGCTGAAGAGAATAAGGTCAATTACGATAAAAGCTCGGAACTTACAATCAACATAAAGATATTGTGGGAAATTTCGAAAAACAAGTCCAGTTTCTTATTAGCGCTAATACGTACATAGCGCCAACAAGCGTAGATCAGTCTACTTAAAAAAGTCTAGCCGTATGTTGCTAAGGTAGATTCATCCTCTTAGTACAAACGTAGGTCAATGTTTCGAGTCTGCAGACTCGTTTACTACTGTTTAAAGTGGTTAGAGATGATTTCAGGTGCAAGGATCCTCTTGAAACTTGGCAGTCAAGGGTGGGCAGGGTTGTATTGACCAGCAGGTTATTGTACAAAGATCTGGGTGTTGCACGCATTGTTCTGGCAGGGAATTGTTTACTTCAAAAAAGATTACTTGCAGAGTGTAGAAATTCATTTATGAGTGCTTGTATAGATTGTAAGATTTAGGCTGTTTTGCAATATTTGCATTGGTGCAGGGAGAAAAGCGATACCCCATACCGGTAGTACACTGGGGCAGCCTCGCTCAAGCAACCCAAGAAACTCCATACCAGAGCAAACTACTGAAAATATCTATGGGCTTGTTTGTCGTGTTTTTCAACTTGTCTTCACTATTTTTACAAAGTGTTTTATAAAATAAACAAACATGGCATAAAAAGAAGCAAAATCCGCTTGGACCTGAGCAGCTGCTTGGGCCGTTTATGCTTGGAACCAAAAATCTGATGAACAATTAATATGCGTAGTTAGACTTATCATAATTTCTTAGGCTTAAACCGGGACAAATTCAAAACCATGAATAAAATAGCCTGAGGAGCGGCCGAAGGCCTGAATTTGGCAAATTTTATACCTTATTTATTGTTTTAAGATTGTCTGAGAACACATATAAAGTATTGTACTTAGATTAAAAGGGAAAATTTTAGTTACGTTACTCTGCATTATGTCAAGTTCTAGCTTACTTTCAGCATAAAATGACTCAAAACTAACTGAAAGTTATCTTTCCTTCTCAAAGCATACAAAATGGCTTCAACTGCAGCAGGTGTTGTAGTTCCATTGAAGACAATGGAAAAATGACGCAACAATAAGTCCCCAATTTTACAAATGGCCACTGAGCGGAATTTCATAACAATGCATCATCAGGCTGGAGTTCATTTTGAAAATTTCACTGAAGTGAAATTCCGGGACAGTCCCGGCCAAACCAGGACGTATGGTAGGTCGATGCGTAGTGCAACTAGAATGTAGAAACAACAGCGGGTTTTTCGCTCGTAGGCGTATAGCTCACTCTCGAGTTTCCGTTTTGTACCGATTAGAAAAAGCTTTATGCATCGAGTCTTTGATATTTTGGACATAGATAATGTTGTCATGACAAAAACTTTGCTGTTTTTGATCATCTGGTTCTTCCCATTGTTGGACTTGCTTCACCACTTGAGAAAACGTATTTACAACAGCAACCCTGAGGCAGATTTTTACGTTTACCCTCAAGAATATGCGCAAATTGTCTTGCTGATGGGACATAATAAACCTGCCGATAAAATGTTTAAAAACTTCACAGTCAGAACGTTTGACACCAGTCGCTTACAGAATCCAACTGAGGTTAGATTTTTACATATCACTTCAGAATAATATTTTAAATATACGAAAGAATTTATAGGCATGAAACACACTATGAAATCGCGAAGCTTGTGAATCGTGATGCTTGAGAAAAAAATCATCCACTTCATGTCAAAGCACAGTGTGGGAAACATTAGGAGTAGAAGTCGTGTGTCAGTAACGTCAAAGTGTCTTTCTGATGGTCAAACTCTCGTCGAGAGTTTTGTTTGTTTTATCGTCTTTTTCAGAAGCTCTTGTGGCTATAGGACGGCAATATGAAACTGCTTGGCAAAATATCACATTCAAGGATTGTAGAGTGGTTTCGTTCATTCCAGTTTTCATTCCATCCCCGGCAAAGAAACTCCATCTTTTACATCTTTTCAATAGACTACCGCCAATCTACGTGTACAAACTGTCGTTCCAAGCTGACAAACTTATTTTGAATCATAACGCGTCTTGTTATTAGTAAGCCATTGCCAACACAGACGTAGAAGTAACCTTCAAAAATTGTGTTAGCTTTGGTCAGATGCAGCGTTACTACTGGCATTATCAGCATTTTCGGAGATTCGCGTATGGTATCACAGTTAACCTTGGATGAGATTTGACACTTTTCCCCATTTTTACGAACATGGGCAAAAAACTAAAAGTACCAGAAGCAAGCGAACTCCTCGAAAATCTGGGATGTGCCCCACAAATGCAAAACATTCTTGAGCTTCCAAGCTCAGCTGAACGTATGTAAAGCATAACGGCAACGTACAAAAGTGCAAACGCGTCTAGCAGTCTCGCCAAAATCAAATCCAGGTTTGCTCCAGTTGCACAAAGACATCAAAGGTATTTTTACGTTTAAAAAGACGAAACTTGTTTTTATAAGTGGTGAGACATAATTTTTTCTCAAACAATACCATGAGTCCAGCAGCACTTCATTTAGTGCCGCAATACCTAAATAATATTAAACCCAGTGATGTAATAACATTACACTCAGAATCATATTACACTCTGCAGTGGCATTTGCTAATAGCGAGTGGTTGTTTCTTTATCAGCTATTGTTTATTGAAATTCTCACATAAATTTGCATTTTCATCACCACCGCATGCATTCCATTCGCGCCTGTTGGGCGAGGATATGGATATACGTTAAGGCAGTTAATCCCTGCAACCCTCTGCGGTAAGGGACTTTTTCCCTGTGTTTTTCTTGGAAAACTGTTCGTCCCACCTTTCCATTTAACCTCATTCAAAAATGTTTTGACAAAAGGTAAAAGGCCCCTCCAGGTAATTTAAAATTGCCCTTAGAGTTATTGGCTATAAAAGTTGCCACGAAAACCACCTCAGTCTGTTTGTGTTGAAAATGATTTTGACTTTAACCCTATGTCTTCCCTATTTTTTTGACATTTCGAGCACTGATTTTTTTCTAGAGGTTATAAAGAAACGTTAAATATTTCGCAAAAGGTGTTCCGTTTTTTAAGAACTGACTACATTTCTAATCAACCGGTTGCAGAAATTTTTAATGGGCTTCCGTTATTCAAATTGATAGAAAGGTAAGAGCCTCCAATAGATTCCTAGAACGGACAAAATTAATATTTTTTCATTCCTCATCGATCTTTTTGTTTTTAAAGTAAATGATTTCTTTTGTATACTATTCAGTAAAAAACAACAACTGAAATTTTATGTTTCAGATGTTTGCAGCAAAATGTCTTCATTGTTGACGGTGATAAACAAGATATTCAATGAGATTTGCTAGATTTTCTAGATCAAGGATTTTTTTGCCATAAGAAAGAAAAGCTACTAAAAACGAATCAAATCAGTCGTGCTGCGCACAATGGCAAATCTGAAGCTGAAACAAATTCTAAAGGCTTGTGCGTATATCATTCAAAATAAACTTTTATGTAAACAGCATATTTTATCGCTTGTGCAGTTGAGGAATATTTTTTAAAGTGTTTTCTTTTTCTCTATTTTGCACAAACGAACTGCATAATTGTCAGTCCATTTAAAGCAGGGGTGTGCAACAGGCGGCCCGCGGGCCTCCATCCGGCCCTCCAAGCCATTTGGTGTGGCCCTTGCCAACACCCTGATTTTTCCCCATAATGCATGAAAATCCTAATCCGACAGTTTATGCTAAAAAACTAAATTTTTCGTGTGGCCCAGCTAGACGTCTGAAGTTGGTTATATGGCCCACCGACAAAAAATGTTGCACATCCCTGGTTTAAAGTAACTTCGTTTGCATGCTCACATGGATAAAAAAAACGTACACCAAGACCTGAAAATCTAAAGTTTACTGCAAAACCCTCATTATTAAATTATTTATCTTAAACAATTCTGCTTTACTGTTGATTGGCACCTGGCTGTGGCAGCACAAATAACTTTGTGCTCTTTGAAGCTTTCGTACGCTTGGCGATAAAGAACACAAAAGAAGCACGGTTCTGCAAAGCAACAGGGCACATTACACATTCTCAGCCCATCGTTTTCGCCAACAACTATCAAAGAGAATGCGTCACGCATTACCATCAGTCATGAATCGAGCAAGCGGTTATCGACGCGTGAGAAGATAGCAGTCGTATATATCGGGTTGCAGTGATACTCTCAACGCCGCCGCACATTTGGAAAGTTTTCGACAAAACGTTTGGATTTTCTCTTTGAGGGTTCGCGGAACAGTTGGATTGCGTACTTACTATTTAGCTGCCCTGTTGCACTGAAAAACAATTTGTATCATTTGGCACTTTGTTGATTTACCACACACAGCGTTCGTAGCAAAATGTGTTAACATACACAGCGTTTCTCAAACCGAAATTGTCCTCAAACAATTGCCACTTCATGTTTTGCCAAAAAACTCAGAGGGCAGCAGTCTCAGCAAGATTTATCGCAACATCATTCAGCTTTCACAATGTAGAAAGATGACCATTGTCCACGGAAAAGTTCAAGCTCGCCACGTCACCCATCTAGGCTTACGTAGACCGTTTCCAGTGGTTGGGCGACTCTGAGAACCTGCGTTTTCGTCTAAAACGATGCTGTTTTCCTTTTCAACTAAAGGTTGACTGGACTTGAGTTGAAGACCCAGCTGTTGCCTCTTTTCGTCGGCTTCCTCCTGACGCTGGTACTTGAACTCAGTCATGTGGGTTTTCCACGGCTTGTATTCTTCCAAGATAATGACTCGTATCCGATTTAGAAGCAGGAGAATGACCAGGGCATTCTTGCAAGTAAAAAAAACGTTCATGTGCGTAATCACTCTGTAATGGAACATGATAAACATGCGAAGAATGAAGAAGGGCCCATCTTGAAATACCATACTCATCACCATTCCCCATACCTCGGTGTAACAGCAAAAGCACTCGAAACAGTATTGACCAGTAACACACTTTTCGACGATTTCATCTGCTTGAAAGCGATCTTCTGCCTTGATGTCTTCAGCACTGAGAATCTGATACTCGCCTGGGGAAGTTGGACTTGGTTTATCCTCATGCAGTCCAGGAGCAACAATCACTGGCAACTGCTTATTCCCATTGCTTGCGGAATTATTGGTATGAGATTGCTTCAATTCGCCATTAAGCAAAGGGTTCTTTTTGGTTCCGTTTTTTTCACAAAGCATCTGTTTAGAGGGATAGTCGTTTGAAATCCCGTTGGATTTGTTTGTGACTTTTTTTCTTTGAATAACGTTAGCCTCAGTGTCATTACTTTGGCCATTTCCACACGTTTTAGACGCTTTCGACATGTCTTCCGTTTTCCCATGTATGTTTACATTCTTGGCCGTTATCATAATTTCTGACGAGTCATCGTGTAGTTCCGGCAATTCTTTTGACGCTGTCAGTACCAAGCAAAACTGCAGCAAGCTCCAGCTCCACATCGCCATCACGAGGAAAACGATTTCCCTGTTCTGGCTCACCTGAACGCAAAAGCAGAAGTGATTGATTTCAGCGAAGTGCAACTTCATTAACCCAACTTGCAAACTGATACCAAGTCTGTACGTTTCAAACATTTACGCTGCATGTACAGCTGATTTATGTGAAGGCTGAAACTCAAGCGCTAGAAACCAATTATAAACACAGGCGTAGCCCGTTCACAGATCAGAAAGAAAGTGGCGGAAGTACTGACTGGTTTACATTGTTAAGATCAGTGGTTCTCAACCACCAGAGGGCCGCATGCGGCTCCCAAGCACCCTTTGTGCCGTCATCAGCAATCTTTCAATAAAACCTCTAATATTTTGTGTACCAGACTTCATTTTGCTATAAACCAAAACGTGTCGATTGACTTGTGGTAAAATTTCTTTAGTGCGGCTCTCCAACAAAGTCGTAAGTCTGGATTTGGCACCCTTCAGCTAAAAGGTTGGGAAGCACTGGTTAAGACTGTTATTTCTTTTCGTTGTTTTCAGTTTACAAAATTCATTTTTTTAAAATTTAATTTGTCAACCTGCAAAAGTTAAACTCGTAGTACCACACGGGTCCTGTACATGCAACGAAAAATTTCAATTTTTTCGTGAAGCAAAAAATGGATTATCAGAATTTGCTGGCTTGGTGGTCATGGCGTTCGCTGCCGACCCGGTAAATTCGTTATTCAAACTCTGGCCGGAACGAAGCAAGACAATAAACCTTCGTCTTTGCTGTAGACACGACACAGGTCTGGCAGTAGGAATTATAGTGAGAGCAAGAGTCAGGAAAAGTTTCACGAGACAAGTCTTTTGATCCCCGCGACTTTGCCCTCGTAACATGAAAAAAGGAAGAAACGAAAATGCACAGTTCATTTGAAGTAGTCGGTTTAAGAGTCTCCAAGACTGTGATAACCAAATAATGGCTGAACGACTGCAGCTGTGACATGATTTTCTTGTCACAACGTCCCTCCAACATCGAGGAATATCGTTTCACAAGCAATGGCAGGTTGGCAAAAAATATGACACAGATTCACTGATAGAACGTAAGACTTCATATTTGTATGTCATGAAAGCTGCAAATGCGAATTTTGCTGGCAAATGTTAATTTTGTACAACCGTTCAATACTCGGAACATTTTCATCGTGTAACAGTTTAAATTCTGTGTCCACTAGCATTTAGGCAGAGGTAACAATCTGAATATACCAAAGGTAACAATCTGAACACGAATATCAAACACTCAAAAATCGAAAGTCCTGCAAAAACAGTCTACCTGGAAAAAAGTTACGATACAAAGCAAAGAACGATATTGCAAACAATCCTCTGGCAGTAGTGTTAGTCCAAAAACAATACTGTAGCCACTCGATTGAATTGAATGACATGAAGTGAGAAATTCCCTTGCCAGAGAACTCAAGCATGATAGAAATCAAAAACACATCACCTTTCCCAAGAACTGAGTACACATGTAGGTTCACAGTGCAAAGGGTCTTTGCAAATGTTTCGTCCCAAACGCAAGCATTACCTTATCTTCTCCGAATACTTCCAGCAGCTCGATTATGTCTGCGCCTGCAGCAATGTTGACAAGCAAGAGCTGCGACAGTTCGCTGCGTGACATCTCGCCTTTCGGTCCAATCCATTTTCCCATCACCAGGACAAATATCAGTATTTGCTCCAAAGCCAGTGTCCAGCCGCTGTCCGAAAGACTTATGCTTATAGGAATCTGCAAATGGGGTAAGCAGTGAGCTTGGTTCTTATCGGAGGCGACTGCAGCAGAGCAGTTGATACGCGCTGCTGCTGTTTTTTCCAAGGGAAAAATGCAAAACTGCCCCTGTACGACAAAACGCACGGAGCCAGGCGGCAGGTACTCGGGCAGGTTTGATGTTGCGCTCCCTTCAGCTCCTGCGAAAACTGCGCAAGAGCAGAAAAGTATTTAACATGATGAGCAATCCACAGGATACGCCCCCACTTACAAAAATAAAGGGTTGGTATTTCAAGAAAATCATTGAAATGATATTGATGTTTGTTTGTTGACCCCATAGTTTTCCCATCGGCTGTTATGACGTCATAATTAGAAAGAAGAGGTGTGGCTGCGATGTTGCGCATATCGACTTAGAGTTGATTCATGTGCAAAAAGAGGAACTGACAGGGCTTGACTTTCAATAAAACTTTGAGTTTGCAAGAACACTTGTTTCATGCTTTCCACTGATTTACTTACATTAATCTCGGTGAAATTAATCTCGTTTAACTTTATTACATTTCTACTCCGTTCCGTGTCCGTCTGATACACTCGAAGTATGACTGGAAACAAAACAGAAAGCATACATTTCTGCGAATTTCTTTAAACGAATAATGCGCGTGGTGATTACAAAACATTTGGGAAAAAAACGCCTTTACATTTTAGTCACATACGTTTCCGTTTCTTTAGCAACTAAAACCTGTCAATAAAGTTTCTAAAAATCGTTTTTTGCGACAACATACCGAAATTAAAGATTTTGTTTCTGCAACTGGTTAATCAAAACATGTGCACAGTTTTTATGTAACGTTGCCTTATTCTCGCCAAATAGGTAAAGACACGTAGGTAAACGCTGTGCAAATGTAGCCATTTAAATAGTGCACTTAAAGTAATATTGATGAGGCATGACTGCGATTTGGCACCTCCTCCAAATAAATACTTAAGAAGCAACTGCCCGAAAGAACGTCAGTATCAAAATCTGCTCTAGCACAAAAACGGTCGCTGTTTGATAAACGCTTTTCTGCATGTGCTCATGAGAGAGGCATTTAGGCAGTTTACTTAATAGTTCATAACTTCGTTCTGCTGATTGCATTAATTGCTTTTTGCTGTTTCGTATGTGTTTGCTTTGAAACTGTCCGCCTGACTCTTAAAAATAGCTGACTGGGCTTATTTTTAAAAACAACTGACTCATTTTCATAAGCTGACGCCTGATACCCTTGATGCTTCTTGTGTGTGTCTGAAGGGTTAGGAAGATCCATTAGCAAATCTCTCAAAGAAAAGATGTAATGAGTTTCTAAGCAGACCTAATGATCACATACTTTTTAAAGTAAACATATCTTTAGGCGAACCAAGAACTATTGATCGGTATAATCATATTCGAAAAATTCGATCTACGACGTGTTTCGGAGTTTTGTTTCTTTTGCCCTGGAAAAGGTTGACAGGACGGAAAATTACGTCTGTGCAGTACAAGAAAAGATCTGAAGTACATGCATGCAACCAAATCATACAAATTTGCTTTAAACATTAGTTATCCCTGAACGCGGTGGTTCTATTTTGAAACATCTTATTTAGCAAGAGAGTACTTTCTTGGCTCGACGATATTTTTTGAAAGAGTTGTCAACCCTTGCACGAATCCTTACCATTGGTGATGAACTGACAGTTTGCGATGAATTGGTCGATGCTGATGAGCTGACAAGGCTTTGCAACCTATCTTCAAGCAACTTCAGCTCCATCAGCCAAACACACGGTATGCCGATCAACAAGAAGTACAAGATGCTTGGTGTCATCCTGCACAAACAACGGTTTTTACCGGTTAATTAGGTGATTCAACGTTTTACGACAAGAAGTTTTCATTTTGGAAAGTCAGAACATTTCAAAACAGTAGGTTTTGGTTGAGTTTCTTAGTTTTTAGAGCTGTGCTGCTTCTCTTGTTTTTCCACAAAAAGCACTTTGTGTATTCCATTTTATTTTTTTTGAAAAATCTGCATACTTAACATTTTTCCACTTCTTATATTCGACTTTCAGGTACCCTTTGTGGAATTACAAGAGGAGTACAGAATTTTCTGGCGCTGTAACAACAACATGCCATCTTGCTGCGGTTGAGCGATCAGGATTTTTACGGCGTCACTGCATAACTTCATCTTGCCTTTTGCTACCATTGTGACGGCGTATGTTTTGACGCTTCTTTTTTCCCGGATGTATTTCTATTAGCCAATATGTTGCTGTTTCAGCAATGAATTCGTAGAAACTAACGTGTTGTTAAGCGTTTTCAAATCAAAATAATTGACGTAAATAAGTTTTGAAGCAATATCATGAGGATATGGAGATGTATTCAAAAGAGATATGACCTGACGAACGTTTTGCGAAGCAAACAGGTTTCTCGAGTTAAGCCCAAATTTTTCGTAAACTTAGAGAAAATTTGCTTCAATTTCAAAATTTTTGTGCAATCCTGTAAGGGAATAGCCCTGTTCAATTCAGTTTGTTTGCTGCTGCCTTGGAACTGGGAACTTCACTCTCAAAATACAAATTAAGAAACACATCTTATCATGATGGCAACTTGAAATTAGCTGTAAGCCCAAATCTTTCAAAGCTTGGAATTAAAGAGTTGTTTTTACACATCTTATTGCATACATAAATATAGGCTTTCTGCCAAAACCCTGTTATGTAACTCGAGGGCTTATTTTTAATGCAATGAACAAAGGTATTTCCATATGGCCGTTAGGCTCGCTTTTCTTGTCAAAATAAACGCTTTTTACATCGTAAAAGGCGATGCTTACATGTGAAGTGTTTTCTCTGCAGTAGTGCGACAAAAATGTGAACCTTTTTCTTGAAAAACGCTCAGCCGGAATCGGCCTATTATTCGTGCGACGGCGAAGTGGTGTGTTTTTATAAGGCCTCTTGTCACGTGGCGTTGCACTGCGCTTGAACAAAGCTTCTGTCCCAGCGAGCAGACCTCCCAGTCATGGGGCAAATGATAGCGATCGTGATCAGTGTCCTGCCACTGTCTCGTTGCATAAACTGGACAAACTATTTCGGCGAACTGTGATGCGACACCTTTTAGAAAGCGGTACCCAAGCCAATTGTACAAAAACTTGTCGAACATGGTTGAACTCTCATTATAAGTTTCGGCCGAGAATGCTTTGTTTGGATAATGAAATATTTGAGGTTAAACTTTTGTCCGCAGTGAACTTCAGTGAAATTGTCTCGCTTCAACAAATCGAGCCATAAAAAACGATTATCAACTATCTGTACATTCTGAAAAGGCATTGGCAGGGTAATCTGAGACCGCGGTATTTTTGTACCCTTTAGCGACTTAACGCCCCGCATCTGTTGCTTTTAGCGCGACCATAGGTTCAGGTTCAGACTCTGAAGAGTCGATCCGATATCCGTAAACGTGACTTCAGGCGCGTGCGGAATCCTGCGGGAATAAACACATCAAAGTAGGTTTTGCCGGAACTGGACAGGCTGTGGAATCTGAAAACGGGAAAAATTCTTAAACACCTTTGTTTATTCGCTGCTCCGCTCCTGTCTACAGACGCCTGACAACGGCATCTGAATATAAAACTACGGATTTTTTCAATCCAATTTATTTTCCAGTAAAATTCAGACAAGTGCATCGATGTTTATATATTCTGTGCAGCTGGTGAACAATTGCACTCCAGTCTTAGTTGGATTTGCCGTTTCCACAGCATCCAAATCCAAGAGAATGATTTACTTCAGTGCATTTGTAACCTTTTTGATTAACGGATCGTAGCAAAAAAACTGTAGATTTTGGTTTAATTTTGGTATGCTAAGCACTCCGCTGTAAAGCAAAAGTTTAAAAGTAGTTAAAATACTTCTAAGATACACGCGCTCCTTTCAAATGGTGCGAAGTAGAAAAGAACATATTTTTTGAGAGCGAGAATTGTCTGCAGAAAATCTGAGTAAGATTACGAAAATTGTCGCGTTTTTCTGTTAAAGAAAATTTTCTCGATTTTTGTCAAACATTTAGGCAGGTTTTCAAACGGTAGAGATATAGACTTAACGATATTTTCACTATTTTTTCTAAAATTATGAAAAGTTTTTAAATGTTTGAGGGTTAGACTTATCGATAAAAAGCAGGGGCGCAACAAAAGAAACTATGTTGGATGTTTCCAGTTGCATCGCAGGTTTTGAAAAAGTCCCAGTCGTGACCTGGCCGGCAACCAGGGTTGGGAAAGCGGGCAATTGCCCCTCCTAAGGTTTTTAAAAATATGTTTAGTTATTAGGTGCAACAACAAGTTACAATCTTTTGCCCCCTCTCGAAAATAGTGCAACAACTTATGTTACATTCGTTTTGCCCCCTCGAAAATATCAGCTGTTTGTGGCCCTGGTTATGAGTTATGACTCTGCTCTTCGCACCTCTGATGAGACATCAAAGTCCGAAATTGTAGCCTCTGGAGATTGATTTCAATGTGGTTGCATTCAAATCATTGCTTGTTTTGCTGCTGTTTCTTAAACGACTTTGCAACATTTGCAAATTTTACCTATGTTGGATGGTATTATAGACTCTCATCAAACTTTAAATACGTTCAGTGCTTGCGGCAGAACGTCTACGAAAGAGAATGGTCGCTTGGTGAAATTCCAAAGCGAGCTGGGACAAAGGTTAGCGTCAAAGGATGCACGGAGTTGTGCAGTAATCCGTAGAACACAAATCGCCTCCCCAAGGAAGATCAAAGGACAGAGGTGGCTATTATGTTGCTCCAATGTCAGTTGTGTAAGGCTACCTGGGAGAATATTCCTCACCTGCTTGTGGCTTCTCCACACCTAGACGGATTGTCTTGTTAGGCTGACGAGCTTAATCTGTCCTTAAAAAGACTATATGATCAATAGCTGGAGTCCTGTCAGGCGTCCCAAGTTCTGGCCAGAATGAATTGGTAGCTAAAGAGTATTCCAATTTTCAAAAATTGCAAGACTCCCGAAACTGCAACAACTACTCGTTTGCACTTAAGCGTCCTTCTCAGGACTCCGTCATTTGACAAATTATAAGCCTGCCACTGAATAATTGCAATAAAACTGTCAAAAATTCCAATTTTGGACGAAGTTCGCCAAATGATTTTGCTTAAAGATGCAGTCGAGCCCGTCCTCCGTGTTGCCGTTTTTTAAGCTTCGGTCCCCGCTTCCAAAATCATGACGCCTTGGTTCGCTTGCTTCCTAACCTTGGGTGAACATCAGTGCCTTAAATCCTCCTTCTGTGAGTCCAAGAAGCGATAAAACACTTAAAAACCTATTGTTTGATGTGAAAACATGTAGCGTTTTATGGCGAATGTAGTCTGCGAAAACAAGACTTTATTTCTACCTCAAAAACACAGCTTGGCTTTGAAACTAGTACATTTTCTTCGAAAGTGCAATCAAGTTGACACTACGTGAATACAATTTGTCTACTGTTTAATTGTTTTGACCAGTAAATCCTATAAATTTTTATTAGCATTCACTATTTACTTGTGATTTTCAGATGAGCAACTTACTAATATGATAATAATATTCTTTTGTTAAGCATCGTTTCATTACCCATTCTCATTGTTCTCAGCACAGATCAAAATGGCATTTCATATGCTCAAGTCCTTTACATACCATTTCATTTCAGTTCCTTTTCGAAGAATTGCGTGAATAGTTTCCAATCCGAGAGGACAAAGAGCGAAAAGAAGCAGCCAGTACGACGAGTCTTGTTTGGCTTCGGTGACTCTCCACACGGCGATAAATCCGTAAAGTGTGTACAGACATCTTGCCAAGACCGACTTAACTATTTTTATGAAAGCTTTGATTAATTTAGCAACGGAACTTCCGCGCAGTGTTCCACAAGGCGTAGACCAGGTCCTTTTCTGCAGGGAGCCGAGGCACATTTTCAGCGTTTGTTCGAAAATTCAAATTCAGAGCAAAGTTCTATATTTTTGAATGCTAACAAAAGTGCTGTACAGCATTGCAGATTAAAAGACATGTGAAAGCTGCTTTTAAATTTATTTTACAGAAGCAACTGTAGAAAAAACACTGAGGAACTGTATAAAATGAAGTGTCAATTTGCTTGGGAAGTATTACTGGCACTTTTTGCCTGTCGAACTATTGCAGGGTCATCCCATACATGGAAATATTCTATTGTGTTAGAGAAAGACTTGCTTCCATAAAGATCCGAGGTCAGACTAAGCTGGCTGCAGAGCTATTCCAACGTTCTTCACTAACTCTGTCTTTTGAAGTCATTGTCCATGGCGTTTAGTTTATGGCAATTGTGCTTCAACGCGGTGCCATTCGTTCGTCGAAAACCAACTTTTTTAGATTATTTTTGACAAAACTTGAACAGCTTCAATGGCATGGCCATTTAATGCTTATCCAGAATTTTGAGGGTTGCTTTACTTTTGCATATATTTGCACAAGCATGGTAATGAATTCCAAAACTTGTCGCAATGCTGTTTTGGTAATTATTGCGGCCGAAGCAAAATCTCTATTCAGACTCATTGCACGATGTGCATTCAAAGTTATGGCGAAACCGAGTAAATATCTTTCTTAACAAAAATCACGTATTTTTTGCTTTGCTCACAAATGCCGCGTTTATGATTTCAAAAAGTCCGGTTGCGGCATATTTTTTGGTTGAAAATCTCTTTTTTTTCAGACAGCCATCGCGCAACAAATTTAACGTATCCCGGTCTTTGAATTCCGGAAAAACGTTGAATATTTCACCAGTGCTCCGTTTTAGGTTGCTGTCCTGTTTTAAATCTCTAAGTCAACACAAAGCGACCCAAGTTGCACAATGACTAAGCTGTTAGCCCCCTTGCTCTGCATGACTGAGGCAATCGTGGCCTACCCGTGTGTTTGGCACGGATTTGTACACAATGCACACAAAACAATACACACTGCTTACCGTACGTGACCGTGCTCGGTAAGCAGCGCCTAAGTGCTAGTCCTGTCAGTGTGACGTTGTTTCGGATTTTGAAATAACAATTCGTTAACGTGATTAATGCTGCTATATCGCGCAATGAGTACGATTAATATGGCGGACAATTGCCCTTGAACAATGCAAACTCGATCGCTTCCGGAGAAAGAACTGCTAAAGGATTTCTTTCAATACTCAAGTAAGACCGCCATTCGAATCTAGGGTGTAATCACGCACAAACGGTTTTATGCCATTCTATTGTCAACAGCAACAGCAATACTTGAAAAAGTGAAAAAAAATAACATCGAAACATGCTATTGACTGAAGCACTGTATCGAATTAATGCAAGGTCAGTTTCAGTACTAGAGATGCCGTGAGACACTGATCCAAAGCGTTGGGGAGCTGCAAACGCGATTTCAAGTATAACGAGCTGAAAGCTTTGCAGCGAAACTGTTTCTTCAACGTAACTGGCTATAATTAGCTTAATTTTCCAGTCCTTAGTCCACGTCGAACTGAGAGAAAATTCCTTCTTGCGAACTAAAGTAATCTGAAGGGTCCTATATATGTCTTCCAAAAAGCAGCGATTTTTTTCTCCAAGGTGAAATCCTGAAGCTGATTAGAAAAAACAGGGAAGGCCGTAAGTCGCTCTCAGCTCGGCGACAGTACGCGAAAAGCATGGGGTGATGGCGCAACATTCTACGCTTGTTTACAACATTAATTCCATTTTTTCAAATTGAAAAGGTTATTGGCACTTTCACAAAATTTGCGGAAGGAAGAAAAGCCCATCGATTCATAGTAAACATAATCAATTGAAATTTTAACTATATGCGAGGATAGAAACAAGTAAAAGCATTTAGCCTGTGCTGTTATCATAAAAACTGAATTTATACAAAAACTCAAACAAACAAGATTAAGAAGAGCATGAATATAACCTAAAATTCTTGGCAATGACTTTCGTACTCGCTTGCACACAAATTAGCTTCCGAGACCCATCAAGCAATTCCTATTTGTGTGATGATTTTGAGGCTTATAAATGAAAGCTTTCACTGGGCTATGCCGAAAAAACTCGAATCGATCACTTTTCTTCTTGACAGTAACGTAGATGGTCTTTGTTAAGATCAATGACAAATGCATATTGGGCTCCAGCCAGTCTCTTGTAACTTTGTCTTACATTTCCTCAAAAGGCATCAGTAATTTTCAAGTTAGAGCAAGTCTGGCTGATCGGGCAAACATTCAGTTTTGCGAGCCTAAACAACATTTGCTCATTGCCTGAAGGTTTTTAACGATTTACCTGGCAAAGTCTTACTGAAGCAAAGGCCTTTCCCGGAGGAAAAGTTACTGTTTGTTTAGACAGCCCTGGTTATGTAGGTTGTTCAACTCGTCGGTCGCGTCGTGGCGGTATCACTGCGGCGTCTTTTCGACTGTGAACAGAAGCGGTTTCTACCACTGCAATGGCTGCATACGTCGCGAAATAGCTTCTAGCAAGAAAAACACAGCCTTGTTCGGCGGTATACGTCGCGTGCCTGCTTTGAAATAGTACATCTTATTATCTGCCGCAGACTTTTACCGAAAAGTTGGCTACAGTTACCAGCGGCACGTGCCACGAAATTCCGTGTAAAAGACTCTGAAGTTTGGTTGTCATGGTTGCGCTGGCGACACGCTTTCCACAAAACTGTGAAGTCAGCAAAACATAAACTCAGTTTGATTTCTCGAGGACTCGCCTTTGCCAATCGCTTGTTTCAACAGCACAGACATGGTCTGGCACGAGAAACCGTTGCAATACCGCGAGATGAGCATTGCGCATTTACTACAAAGAATAGCTCGCTACACGCTGAGAAATAAAAACAGGTTGTCAGTAAATAAGTTGGCCCTGTTGCTGTCGAAAGATTATTCAGGTACGCGTGACAGCAACTCAACTCACATCGGTTGAAAAATACACTTTTTGCAGTACGCAAACAACTTTACTCAGATCTGTGTCTGGCTGACTTTCAACAGATATACCTTGACGTGAATGAAAGGGTTGTAAAAACAACAAATAACGTTAACATCAAATATGCGTCAAGTTCTTTTGACTTTTTTAGGTTTTGCCAATACTGACCTTTATATTGCCAAGGTTTCGGCACTTAGTGTTTAGTTCATAACAAAACATAGATGACGTATGATGTTCTCCACCTAATGTACGTTTCAAACAAAAGTAAGGCGCATTTCAAACGTACAGTAAAAGTTTTTTGGCGTTAATGGTAGCCTAACTTGCAAACAAGTCTAAGTTATTTTATTTCTTGACATCGTCATTCCCGGATCAAAGAATACTTAGAGACTACATTTTCTAAGCTCTATTTAGCAACCCTAAATCCCAAACAATTTACATCATTATTAGTAGTTGATAAAAATAAGGTTAAAAGTAACTTTGCGAAACTTTTCAAATACTGCTGTAAACATAAACATGTCTTCCTTCTCATTTTTTCTGAAACCCGAGATTAGAATAAAGCTTATGTCCTCCATACAAAGCTTTGTGTTAACATCAGAGCCCGTATCAAACTTCTGCGGTTCCAGATTTTGTTTGCAGCATTGCAGGAAACTTCAAACACAGGTGGTCTTAAAACCCACATTGGTTCCATTCTTGAGATTACAGTCTTTGATCAAAAGGCTGCTGCGTGAGTATCAATGAAGCAATATATGTTTTGCTTCTTAAAGCGTTGTGGCTGATTCCCAGAGCAGATTGTAGCTGCTATGTATAACAACCTTCAGGTTCTTTCCATGACCTTAAAATGATATTGCCCTGTTGCTTCTGCTGCACCAGTCCTCGAACAACAGGCAGAAGTTTGTCTGACACTGAAGGTCAGTTCTGGAAAGTTTTTGTAAAGAATCGAGTGTCAAATCAGCTTTGCAGTGTCAACACAGTCAACAGTTACACTCGCCTCCTGCTGTGACGAAGCTTTGCCTTGGCGACAAAAAAAAACGATTCCATCAATAACTTCACGCGAAAGCAATTGGCCTTGTTGTTTTAAGGAACGATTTGTTTCGCCCCTGTCGCCAGCACAATACTCTGTGGGAAGACCTCTGCCAAGCACAGTTGAAGTTCTTCAAGGTGATCTTCTTCTACAGGACATTTGACTGGCGACGGATGAATGACGCAAAGGAAAAGACCTTTGCGGGGGGTCCTGGATGACAAATAAGCTGTTAAAGTGAGGAAGTCGTCTGAAAATTCATATTGCAACTCAATGGCTTTTTTTACTCCAAGTTTTGTTTATTGATTTTCTCTAAACCAATATTACCGACACCATCACAAAGGACCTTAACGGATGGACTCAACCTCGGCTTGTAACCATCAAAACAATGAAAATCGTAAGCTGTTCGACTTTCTCATATTAATAAACGTTTAGAAAAGCTGTAATATGGTTTTCGCTGCGAAGACACGAAAGACGAAAAACCAGCATTTGCCAGCGCGAGTAAACTTCGCACACAATGTGCGACGCCTTGAAAGACAAGCGACATCTTTATCGCAAGTCGAACATTGCGCAGATCGCACGGGCGTCAAATCTCAGTAAAGGTGAACTCGGAGTCGTTGTTATTTCAGAAACTCCTCTGGTGAAACACCGAAACAATCTTTTAAACTCAAGAGTGCAAAGTCATCCTTTCAAGTTCTCAAAAGATTAAATGTGAACCTGTTGATTCAAAACGATTGAGCCTTTTTTAGAACGTCTCTAATTTACCTGCCTGCGTAAGCGCAGGAATTTTGTCATTTGATAATAAGCTTGCTAATAAACTTATTTTGCTTGACTGGCTCTCACGCATTAAATGTGTTTCGTGTTGTTGTGATAGCGCATAACAACACCTGCACAATCGAACATACTAGCTGCATGAAATAAGCTAACTCGTGACGCTGATGACAACCCAAGATTAAACTTTCGGTGCAGCCTTACGGATGCAGCAAATATTCTCTCATGCCCACTTTGTCTAATGCAGGGGTGCTCAACCTTTTCAAGCATGTGATCCAATTTATGAACTAACAGAGGATCCGTGGCCCACGGACTGCACAACTGCTGCACATGCACAGAGCAGATGTAAAAACAACTAAAAATATTTAATAACACAACGTGCGCTACAGTCGATGCGAAGGCTGAGTCTGTTCGTTGTTAGAAAACATAGACATTCGAGGCTCATCAAATAATAACGCATAGATCAAGTTATTTCCGCATTAAGCCTGCTTCTAGATTTCGTTTTCATGGCCACAAGAGCAACCTCTGCCTCAAAATACCCCCAGCAACTGCATATTGTGCACAATGTAGTAGGCGACGTGGAAATTTCCATGTTGCAACAATTTCTAACACATGACGGAAAGAGCTTGTTAACACATTTGCAGTTCAAGAGCTACCTTCGTTTTCACTTAAAAGGCTCATATTGCAAAACGTACTCAGATTTCAATAATACCTGGCAGTTGCCCGTCAAAAATTCGTCCCACAGGTTGAGAGAGAGAGAGTTTATTGGCACAAACATTAAACAATTTCATGCAAAAATAAAATTAAGGCGCTGGGACACCGAAAAAAACCTGCA
>JGI24022J15233_10000595_pt1 | contig 24520 bp, 10 predicted proteins | sample Ectturendosymbi2_FD_15233 | JGI IMG/M metagenome (IMG submission 15233)
TTATGTAGTACAGTAACTGTTAACAAACTACTATCAAAGACCAAAAAAGTTACTGCTGTTTTGGAAATATTTTCATTTTTGGCAATGGTTAATTAAATACATTGTTGTACTAATTTTAACCTCCTTAACTTGATGCTCCATTTTGTACTTCCTTTTCATTGTTCAGCATCTTGCAACTTTCAAGCACTGTTTTTGCTTTTTCGGGTTTAAACACCGTAGGCAGTTCTCTTACATTCAGTGTTCTGTTCTTATTGCTTTGTTATTTTAACATTATTTTTTTGTTCATGGCACTGTGTTCATTCATTGTAAACAGTGTATACTATTCTAACAAGTTATGCTAATCAAATATTGAAATTGGTGCAATTCCAAAAATTTTAGCTCATAAATCCTGATTTTTTAAGTTTTTGAAAAAAAGGTAAGGCATAAAATATAACACATTTTTGATAATGAAGCAGAAAACAAGATTTAAAAATTTTGGAAATATTGGTATCGGTATCGGCCTCAAAAAAGCCATATCGGTGGATCTCTAGTTTCTATAAAGCATCAAACAATTGAAGTGAGCTGATAAAAAGTTTGGATGCAGATGCGCATTGTTTAAAAAAGGTATATAAGCTGCTTCTAGTCAAGCCATCAAATGTCCTGATGAAATAGGTTGCTTGATGTGGGCGAACACTTACCTTCCTGGGAATGTAATGTAAAATTAAGTTTTTAATCAGAGCAGTGCCCTAAGAAATTCTCAGATATCTCTGTCATTTTGTGTTGCCGTGACCATATTGAGTAAAAATATGGTTGCTGCACATGAAAACTGTTACAAGTAATTTTGTTCATCTTCCTTAACTTTGTTGACATTACTACGATCAGATGCCTTGTATTGAGAAGATTAAGGTGTATCGGCCCTCATTACTACGTCATTCAATGTGCGGCCCTGGTTAAGTTAGTGACATAATTTTTGGCTCAGTAAGCAATTTGGGTTGGACATAGCTGATCTACACTCACAAGTGTCTAACGCATGATCTCCTTGATTTATTAAGAAGTAAGAGTGTCTCATGTGATTTTGCCACAACAGTTGAAATCGCGAAGTGGCCTGTTGTTCTGGCAACAGTTTTATGTAATTTTTAAAGTATGGTTCAAATCATGTCAAAGAAGATGTTAACTTTACCTTGGCTGGGTGCACAGTGTTGGCCTAACTGTTTCCTGCGGGAAGTACGCAATCTATTGCAAACTTGCTGAATTGCAGATATTTACAGTGGCTGGGAACTCTGAGTACAGCTTGTAGTCACTATGTACAAGCTCGCGAGCTGACTTTCGACAAACAGAACTCATCAGGGGGTATATGGGTTGTTTTTCTGAGGACGATACTATCGGTGTGTTCTCTTGACGTTCAACCTTGACAAAGATTTACAAGGAAGTTGGGCAGTTCATCTGAGGAGGAAGGTTTTGGAAGCGCCATACAACTTGAGAATAATCGGGCGTAGCAGATTGGTTACTTGGGCAGTGTTACGCTTGATACGCTGAGTGAGCTGGATGAAACAATGTTTAAATGGTTAAAAGAAGAATGATTTGCATTTGAACTCTACAGCCAAGATGTAACGCCAATGACGCAGTCTGAAAGCGTATAACTTTTCCTGCAATAGTACATCGAGTGGATTAGTGATCTTTACGCAGTAAGTAAAGCTCTACAGAAAGGTTAAGCATTTACCACTGTAATCAAGTTACACTTTTTTGTTTATAAGTTTTAAATGAACCGTTGCATAGATGTTGATTATCCCAATATTTTTATTCTGTTATCTGTAGCTTATATACCCGGATATCTTTTCCTTGCATATTTATTGCTGAGTAGCTTTGTAACTAAAAATTCCAGTGTCCTTCGAAAAAAACAAACATCTATGAGATGACTTGACAAGATCGGGCAGTTGAACGAAGTGCCCTACAGCTCCCATTATTTCGTTTAGCATTACACCTCCTATTCAAGGCTTCATGCACGACTACCTTTGAATGCAAAAACACTCAGGGCACAAATTAATACAGTATAATTGCCCTATAACGTCACTTCAAGGGAATGGAGAAAAAGCGTCGTTATAGGCGAACTGNCGTTATAGCCGAACTGCAATAAATCGTTCCTAAAATGGATTTTTAGTTCAATGCCAAAGTACAGCAAGGGTTAAAAGTGTTCTGGGATTAAGATTGCCGCTTACTTCGTGTATACTCAGACAAGAAAAGTAAGAAAATATTTTGTCTTTATTTTTGAAAATTGTAGTCAACGTCGTTATTGGGATATCGAAATCTTTTGCATGTTTTTCCACTTTCGTAACATTTTCGCTATATTGAGCGAACGACGATGTCATACTTTTCTATAATGGGATGTTGTTTCTTTTGTTCGACAATTTGGGCACTGTTCCACTAAAATTATCGAACAAACTGACTACATTCGTAAAAAACCCTAATACAGTAAAACTCATGTAACGATTTGCATTGCTGCTAGTGCTGATGACGCAATCATTGATGCCATTCTTACGTCACGCCTGTCACGGCTCAAAGATTGGTGGCTACTGTGTTCATATTCGGTCAGAAAAGATTTGTATGGCGACTCCACATAGTCGAGGTTACACCATATAAACGAACGAACGAACGAAATCGTTATAAACGAACAAAATACTGTGGGGACCGAAAAAAAGCGTCGCTATAGGGGAAGTAACCATATAGTCGAAGTCGCTATAGCCGAAAGCACCAAAAAGGTAGGAATTCTTCCGGAAATGACGAAAAAGCGTCGTTATAGGGCCTATTCACCTATAATATAGGTGAACTATTGTTATGGCCGAAGTCGTTATAGGCGAATTCTACTGTACCAAAATGGCAATGAAGAAGTAGATTCAATGAATTGTGAACCACTGCGTTACAAAACGTACTCAGGCAATTGCCAGCTAATTATGCTTTCATCTTTTACATCAATCAAAGCAGTCTCTTCAAGACGCTTCCTCTGTTTGTATGATCTTATTTCCATAAAATTTCGAAACAACTGATACTTTGGTGTATTTTTAGACGTTTGCAGATATCACGCATGAAAAACTACCTAAGTTAGTAAAAAACTATCGGCCTAAAAATTTTCTCAGTGATTCCAAGTTTGGGTATCCAAAACTAATAATTGTTTTCAATCAAATGCGAAAGAATTTAGCTGATTCTTATAATCAAAGGTCAAAGTGATGTGAACGTGTGTCTCTGCGAATTAAAGCATTAGTATAAATTCAAAACGTAAACCAAGTTTCTGTTATGGAACTCTGCTGGTTTTGTGTTTTCAAAAAATTTGAAGAAAGGTGTTCACAAATGTTTTAAACTGCATGGGTATTTGAAAAGCACATGTTTTGCAGAACTAGGCAGAAAGTTTTTCTTCAGTTTCTAGTCCACTTCCTGGCTATTTCGTGTCTCACGTGAAGTAGATAGTGGCTTTGTGTTCTTCCATGCTTTAAGTTTCATTTGTTTGCTGGTTATCGAATATTTTTGATAGCTTTGCGAGTTTCACAGAAAACAGAGCGCATATTTAATTATTTAATTAACGAAAAACGAGATAGGTAAGCAAAGCTATTGTTGATGAAATTCAAACCAACTTAACAAACTCCGTAAAAATTGTTTTTAATCGATATTTTCTATTTCAAACTCTTTGTCAACCGTTTTTGTAGTTGGTGCCTTATTCCTTTTGTGGATTTGTTTTCAAAACAGGTGAATGTGCGGTCATTTGATAAAGTAAAATTTTGCACAAAAGCGTGATTTGTTCATAGAGTAGTCTTTGAAGGTGCAACTGCCGGCATTGGGAATACAGAGGAGTAGATTGATTCCAAAANAATTGGTAAGACTGGATTGGAAAATTTTTGCATTGGCATATATTGCTCTAGTAGAATTCAGAAATTATATNAAATCAGTTATAACGCCGGTCCAGCCGTCTAACCACACGAGAAAAAAGACGGTAGTGTAGTAACCTGTTCATCAATAATAGTCAAGTCACTTCATGATGCAATAAAAGTTGAAATCGATTTCGGCAAAAATGGCATTATCCGTGATCCTGTAAGTAAGTAGAACGTTTTGGGTAAAAAATACTTCAAACACGACCAAAACGACACACGTTAGAGAATGCCCAAAACACGGCCAAAACAGTAAGCGTTTGGAAGGTTTGTGGGTGATGGTTAAAATGCTTCGAAACTGTCACATGCCTGTTGATTGTGATGATGTTTCTGTTTATTAATAAAAATAAAGGCCAATATGATAGACGTAAGAAACGTGCTTCAGACTTCGGTAATTGCTATCAATAGATTATGATGTCTCGAATGTCTGTCACTTAGCGAATAGTTTTGTTGTATTGTTCTGTATTACTTATATTTTTCGGGTAGCATTGACGTAAATTGAAAACATGATGATGTAAGCACCCGTTTGGTGATTTTCAACACTCGTGAAAACTTGCAAGCAATCTGATGGCGATCACCGCACATTTTCTCGAACGCCAGCGACTGTTGTGCGTGGTACTGTGTGACTCAAACTCTTTATTGCCAACGTACAGGATAACCAGTCTGCATACGTGCAATTATCATGTATCCTGGCTGCAGTTATCTTCAAACAAGCAATCCGCAGTTTTTGAAAAGGACTGCATTTCAATAGACAACATATGAATTCGACACCAAAAAGGCATGTTGCAGTGCATGAAACATGCTGCTTGTCGCGAAAAACAAAACAATTACCGATTTGCAAGACCGCTTTCAGAAACGAAGTTCAGTTTGCTCTGGAAATTTATATACCTTCTTTCCTGAAGTCAGGAAATGTTTCGCTTCAACATAGTTGCCCCTTATTAACATATTTGTCTACCTAGCTATCCCCAAATTAAAATGCTTGGCTCCGAACCCTCAATGGCCCCAGGAAGAAGATCAACCCAGTAAACAAAAAATACAAAAAAACTCTTATTTACCAAAGTTTTGGACTTGTTGCTACTTTCAGAAAAAGCGTAACATGCGTTCACTCAAAAAGGACGATGTCAGTCATGGCGCAAACCAGGACAGTCTTCCATCTACATCAAGCGTCGACATCAATGACACCAAAGGTTTGGCATCGAAACTGTCGAAAGAACCCGTCACTATTTGACTGTCGCGTGATCAGCCTTTAGCTAGTCAACATGTTTGTTGTTGGTCTTATCTTTAGGGAGTGAATTTCCGTATTTTTTTGATAATTTTCTTCTACTATGCCATTGGCAACCAAGAAAATCTTCAGGCGTGGTGATAATAATCTTTTGAACTGCGTACAGGAGTATGTGAAACACCAGTTCTATAAAGAGGCCACCATGAAGAAATGCTATATCGATAGACTCAGTAAGGGTTTTCAGAAGGGGTTTGGTGGGGCGGGAACGCGTTCCCACGCTTTTTTAATGTTTTCAATCGTAGTGCAATGAAAGTTAATACTTCACTAAATACTGATTTACAATGAGTTTGAAGTTCAGTGCAAAATGACTAATTTTTGGGAGCGTTCGCACACTTTTTTAGCACTACACACCTGGTTCTCAGAGAAAAGGGGATGTCAGATGGTTATGCGGAAGAAGGGACCAAAACCATGTACGCCGTGTCCCGTTAAGAAAAGTGATAGAGCAATCTGTAGAACGAAAGAGCACAGAACGAGATTGCAGTGTTTAGCAAGCGCTATGCCGAGATCTATAGTGCCTTCAGGAGCTGAAAAGCGCAAAGTTTCTAGGGAGCAAAAGCGCAAGGATCTGGCAGTGTTGGAATAGTTAAAACGCTGTCACTGAATCGCTTTTGTCAGCAGAACTTTCAAGCAGCAATGTTAGCAATGTTAAAGCAGTAGCGTTAACCAGAGCACCTGAAACTGAGGTGAATATCAAGACAGAAGCTTGAAAACAACCTTTACACGAGGTCCCCGTTGTATGCAAGGAACANTTGACTCAGATGAAAATCTCTATGCTAGTCGTTCCTTGGAGTNAGATGAAACAACAGTCCGTGACTGGGAAAGTGCATCCGTCCCAAACTTCCGTTGAGCAACGAGGTGCCAAGTTCATGTGAATGCGTCGAACAATCGTCGCAGTCGAGCGATCCGGCGAATTAGTGTCCTGTAAATCAAGTCCTCATGGTTGATTATTGGCTGGAACATGGTTTGTAGCAATGTCAAAATAGAAGTCTATCTGAAAACTAACCGCAGACGATATTATCAGCCATCTGCTAATCAGCCAGAGGGGTATCACCGTTAACTGACAAAATGCTCTTTATTCTCGCTGGACTAATGGAGACATTCATCACGAAAAGGTTCCTTTGTTGTTCTTCAAACAGTTCTACATATTGTCACTACTACTCACTGCTAAACAAGAACGGTGACAAGTTTTCTCATCAGGATTGATTTTCTTTCTTGAGAAAAGTTCGTAGTAAAATTGTAGCTCATGAACAAAGCGAAGTCCACAGAAACTGCATTCTGGAAGCTCGTGACCGCGGTACAGAGGCTGGTCGTGTGGACGGGGCTGGAGAATCAGAGGCTGGAAAGCAAACAATACTGGTGTGATGTGATGCATCCTGTTGTATCTGTAGTCAGTTCAGATCCCTCCGTGTGAGAGGTCTTGTATTGCGAGAAGGCGACGACAAGATTGGTTGAAAGAAGAACGGTAGTTTCCTTGGGTGCATGGAAGTAATAGCTGTATTTGGTCTCTTTTTATCGCAGCTCAATTTCGGAAAACAATTATTTCGGAAACAACGGAAAAGGTAAACGGTATTTGTCCTCAACTGCTCTCAGTGAATTGATACAGATGATAGCTCAAGAAGAGATGAGCATCATTGTGCAAGAAATGTTCAGAAGCAACTATTATTCAATTTCGGTCGATTCTTACACCTGATTTATCTCACAGTGACGGTTATATATGTCTTGGATGGCGTCCTGACCGAGAGTTTCCATGTTTTCTTATCGATTGAAAGTCACAAAGTTGCAATGCAGACCATGTAAAATATTTACTTGAATTTTGGATTCACAAAGTGTGGATATTATGAACTGCCAGGGACAAACCTATGACAACACAAGAAGTATTGCAGGAAAATACTCAGGTATGCAGGCTAGAATAAAGCAAGAAAATCCTCATGCCATCTTTGCTCCACGTGCTGCACACTCATAACCTTGTTGGAGTAATGTAGTTGATTGTTAAATGGAAGCAGTCAACTTGTTTTGATTTATGGCAGGTGACAAGTCTATAACGTCTTTTTAACATCAAACCACTCCTGGGACAATTTTGACAAAACATTTAACCATCAAATGTTAGCAGTTAAGTCCCCGTCTGAAACTATGTTCTATTCGCGCGGACGCGACAGCTGCTCTTTGTGAAGGTTACGAAGACAAGAAATGAGCTGGATCAAATTGCTGATCATACACAGTAAATGGCATTGACTCGACATGAAGCTGATTGCCTATCTGAAAAAATGATCTTGTTGGAAACAAATTTCTCAGCAAATTCTGGAACAAGATGTTGATCAGATATAATGCCACCAGTAAAGGGTAGAAAGTGCAAGGATTAATCTGCGCGATGCTACGGATCTCTTGACTTCGCTGAAGAGTTTTCTCGGTTTCCTACGTGAAGATTTGACAGTTTTGAAATAGAAGATCGTGACGCATCCAGCAATAGCGCATACAAACCCAAGCGTGTTAGATGCTAATCAACCGGAAAGAAAGGATATGACATCATGTGTGACAGACAAACTTAGCTTTGACACATATGCGTGTCATCGGTTGCGTGCCTGTCAGCTTTAATTGCCAGAGCAGTTTTTAAAAGTTTATTTTCTCTCAGTGCTACTTATGCACAAGTGCATGTCCACACTCTTCCTTCTTGCTGCTTAGTGCGAAATAGTTTTTCTAGTTTTTCTTGTGTACTTTGGTATTAACCTAGTGATATGATGATTAAATCCAACATCAGCAAATAAACGAATAAAATCAATTAAGCTTGATATGCGTAGTCATTTTTTGAAACAACAAACTGGTGGCAACGTTTAGCATTATTCACAGCAACGAAAAGTTCCACAAAAATTATTTCAACAAACTTCCATATTATGTAACTTACGTAACTGTTTAGAGGAAATTAAAGTGTTAAACGAATTTTTTAGGTGCATAGCCATCTGGTTGCATCTATCCTTCATCTAGGATGAAGTATTCTGCCGCAAAATCACTCTTCTAATTTTTAGGAAGTTTCACCTCAACAGCCGAGTTCGATTAAAAAGCCACAGCATGCCTTGCATGTTGCACATATCAGAAACATCAAATATGCATCGGGCCACTGCTGCCGATTTGCGAGAACAGTCGCGTTAATGTTCGAATGAGGTCTTTCACAGCAGTTTTTATGACAGAGATGGGGAAGTGTTCCTAAAATCGAGCTTAACTTGTGAAGTTGTTAGTCACATGTAGAAGATTGCGAAGCCCTGCTTGTTGTTTTCGTAGTTGGTACTTTTCTGTCTTCAAAATAGGGGGCACGATCACAGTGTCCCTCTAGGCTCGGCCAATGCACGCGATGTGTTCATTTTCTTTGTTTTCAAGATTCACGAAATATTGCTATCGTCAACTCGTCCGTTAAAAGCGTGTACATCAATTCTCCTGTGAGGAAGATCGAACATCACCCAGCAGAAGGTATTAACTGTTAACTTACGTCTGTTAATTGCACGTCACACATCCGATACCGTAACTAAAATTGTTGTGCAACGCTTTAAAACTTGAAAAGCAAATAAATTGTACGGGATAAGAAAGGGCAGTTTATCAACTAAACGGGTTTAAACGTATCGAAGGACAACAGGAGTGCGAACGTTGCTGTGAGTGTTCGCAATATTTGCCAGTAATATTTCCGTTTTGGGCACCACCCGTAAAAACTTCTGAAGAAGTTAATAATAGCAAAATCTTCAAGTGTTGCCACTTTGCTACCTCACGAACGTGCGTGGTCGACGATTTATTTAAAAAAAAAAATAGTAACAATATTAAATTAAATATTCAGGGCTTTTGAATAAAATTTATTGTGTTTCCACAAATCAAGCAGCATTATTGAAGTCTTATAACTTATTGTAAGTAGATTCTACTTCTAGTAAAGTTGGTTTTAATGTAAGACCTTGCATTGCACAAGCTTCTCCTTGGTCTTCCATTCATTCTCCATTTTACCACTGGAATGGTGAAGCTGATTCGTTTAACTTTCTAAACATTACCCTTTCACGCTTACAACTAGAACAACTCAAGGCACAAAGGCACATATGAATAATAGCAGCTCACTTCGTGATTTAAAGTGGCTGTTGTCACTTTATTTCTGCAGTTAAATAATTGTTTGTAGTTCCAGCCAGTTGTGGTTTGGCAAATCGAATAAGAGGCGATCACGTTGCTTGTAGCTATGCACGTAAAGCAGCAGTTCTTTTCGGTATGACTTGTTAAACTTTAAATTTATAACTTAGTTTCATTTCAAACTTGTCATCTTATTTAACCAACATTCTGTGAAAGGATATTTAAGTTCCAGTACTTTTTCTTACAGTGCAGGAAGTCCTGTCATTTCCAAGGATCATCAGAAGACATTCTCAGAAACGAAGTAAATTTTCTTTTATTAAAGCTGCACAGCGTTTGTATTGTAGGCTTTGCGTTCATGTGTGCATTTAGTTTTTAGCATTGTGGAAGATGTGATGGATCGATGATTTTTCAGAGTTTTATCATCCAACATACTTAACTTGGCAAATGGCACGATTTTCGAATGTGTAGCCATGCCAGCAGCCAAAATAATACAAAGTGCCATTGCATCACTTCATGCAAAGTGGTTGAATGCCTCGCTTCCATTAAACTTGGGTTTAATACATTTTATTTGCATGGTGTTATAAATCAATTACGTCAACTATTTGAGAATATTCAAACTTGACTTTCAATCACACCGAGCTATCAAATGATAAAAAAATTTGCTATAACACGGTGTATTCTACGATATAATCGAACTCTTGTGATTCTTTATGTTAGTTGACTTCTACCGCAAAAATAAAAAGATAAGAGCTCATGCAAACTATTTCATATTGCAGAAAAGCAAGCTCAATTTCATGCGCTCTTGAAAGATCAAGCCAGAGCAGCTGCTGGCAAACGAGATTCTCCCGTAAAACTGGACCAAGCCATCAAGCATGTAACACTCCAGCTAACCACCAGTGCAAATATAGAATCAAACGATTTGGACTTTGAGGGGCAACTTAATAAAAGGGAGTTTTTTGATAAACACCCCTTGGAGAGAGAGGGAAATATTAAGTTAACTGACTTGCTCTCGTCAGCAGTTAAACAGGCTGAGCGCGATTCAAGATTTCAAGAAACTAATGAAGCTCGAAAGAATTTCACTGAGAGGCATGGAAATTCAGTTGCCCTCATAGGACAAGCTGGCATTGGAAAAACCACCTTGGCAAGAACGATAATTCACTTAATCTTGCAAAAAGAAATTTTTCCCGAGTGCGATTATATCTTTTTCATACAATTCAAGGACGTCGATTTCCGTCAGCGGTTAAGCTTCATTCAGCTGGGCTTGGCTTCCGCCGAAGGTTCGTGGGACTACATTTCTCGGGTCGATAGGGCCATTCTTGAAAAATTAAACAAAGGTGAAAAAGTGGCTGTTGTGATGGACGGTCTGGACGAGGCAAATACTACTGCATTTTCACAAGCAGGGCCACTGTCACCTCTGCGTGGTACAGAAACTCCAGACGTTTTTATCAAGCATCTTCTTTCTGGCAAGCTGCTTCCTAAAGCCAAAAAGGTCCTTACAAGTAGACCACGGCAGTTTTTTGAACTTGCAACGGAATATCGTCCTTCCTTCGTAGTTTTGATTTTAGGATTGGACGGGAGTGGTCGGTCAGAAATTATCAGACAGCTGTGTCGGGCTCAGAGTTCGCATACCTTTCTCACAAACTTTCTTGGAAGCAATAATGACATTGCTTCCTTGTGTGCAGTTCCCGCCTTGTGCATTCTCATTTCCTTTGTGATGGACAGGGACTTCATTGAAACAGGCTCCGGTGAAGTTCTTTCCCTAACCGACGTCTTCGTCAAAGTTCTGAAATATTTTGTCGGCAGCGGGCACGTGAAAGGAAGAGAAGGTGACTTAGGAAAACTAGCTGCCTTTGCGTGGTCTTGCTTGCTGTATGGAAAAGTGGTTTTCACAGAAAGCGACCTTAGACAAAGTGGCATGGAGCAGAAAGCAATGCAAGATTTCCTTGTGACATTCCTGAGTGAGAACCAGTGCATAAGAATCTTGGAGGGAGACAAGAAAACTAGTTTTTCCCATCTAACATGGCAGGAACTTTTTGCAGCCATCCACTGCGTGTTTTTCATGCCACCCAGCCAGTTTGCTGGAATTGCGTCGCGATTGGCTGAGAGCAAATTTGAAATGGTATCAAAATTTGTCTTCGGCCTCTTTAACGCAAAAGTTGCGTCTAGAGCATCTGCAATTTTGAACGCTGTGTTGAACGACGACTGGCAGAGTAAGCGGAAGCAAGCCATTCAACTTGCTGTCAACGTGGTCAAGGACAGGAAGCTGAGCAACGCATCCAAGTTAATTGCCATCAGCGGCTGGTTGCACGAACTCAAAGACGAAGCCATTTGTCGGCAAATTGTTTCGAATTTTCCTGTCGAGGTCACTCTTCAAGGAATGATCCTTTGCTCCGATGTTTCCAGTCTTATTTATACACTGACATTCGTGAATGAAATCACCGTCACTACCTCGTCTCAAACTGGTCAGTACTTGAAATTCTTATTTAAAATGCATTGTTGTGGTGTTTCACGAATAAGTAATAGACTTAGCGAAGTTACGAGGTTTCGTTTTTTAGCTTAAAAGCTCACTTACCATCTTAATGCAATAGCTATAGGTTCAGCTAACAGGAAATATTGCTACAAAATTCGCGCGAAATATTCGCAAGCAGTGCATCGGTTGTTCTAGTGTTTGGCGCACATGCTTTTTGCTAAACATAAACGGTAAGAAGCATTTCTGCTCTGAATGAAATTTCACTGTAACGGAGTTTCAAAAAGAAAAAAAAACACACAGTTATCCTTTATTTAGACGAAGCACCAAGATTCACAAAAGAAAGCTTGGAAAAGTTTCTGCAAGCGATGAGCAAGACATCCATTAAGGTAAAAAACATCTTTGAGCAAATGCTTGCTACTACATGACTTAAAATTAGTTATATATAAAAGACCGTTTTTCTGGGATTTACGAAATATTTCCTTCTGAGATGATCTTGCGCGTACTACTCGAAAGTTAAATGAAAAGTTATATCAACAGATTGATGATGTCATCTGGGCACGCCTGACGCTCTTCTAGCGGACCCCTTTGAGTTCAGAAAGGGAAAACATTTAATTGGCCACCAGATGTAACCACGGAGAAGGGTCAAACAAAGGTGAAGAAGTTTGGTCGCTGCGCGCCTTGACACCCCCGGCAATCGGAGGCAGGGGGGCGATGTTTTTCATGAACTGGGTTTGAGAAATGAACAATTATATCCAATTTAGACTGTCAAGCTATACAGATATTTAGAAAATGTATGTTCCAGTGTTTATCAGAACTAAACTAGCATTTCCAAAAGATGTACAACTTTCATGATTATATTACGTTTTTGAAGAAACAGAGCTGTTCTAGCAATTGGCTGATCTTGAAATACTGATTTCAAAGCAGACGCAATGTTGTAAAAAGCTCACACCGGCTTGTACACCAATTGCAGTAATGTGATTCCCGTTGCACACAAGAGAAACTAAGAAAATAATTTGAATCGTCGAGCTAATTACAACCGCAACTCTTGCAGGTTGATGCATGAAATTATAAAAATATGTCTAATCTTATTCTCAAAATAGTATTCCTGCCCGATTCTAACCAACCAGATTTAAATATTATTTTAACAATTTGCACTGACAGCAAAGTTGGCGCGAAGAAGTAAATGAACAGCGACAATTTCCTTCGTCGCCGAAATTGAGAAACGCATGGAATCAGTTTCCAAGAGAGATGTAATCGTTTGTGAGGAAGTCTTGCTCCAATAGAATTCGTGTAATATTTCCTCACAAAACAAACACAGTTGAGAATTTCTTTCTCCAGAAGTGTGCAAAGCGTCTCTCTAGAGGTGTACAAAGCAAGTGTAATCATAACCTTAAGGAAACGGGGGTGTGCAACGGTCGCTTTCTGGAAGCGCGAACTCAGAATGCAGGGTCCGTGATGTTTCGGCAGCACAAACAATAAACGATTCCCCGCTCGACCAGGTTTACTTTCTGTTTCCTGTGCTGCTCTGCGCCTGCTATGACTAGATGACTTCATACCAGGGTTGCGGAGCTGGAGGTAAAATGTCCGACTCCAACTCCGACCTTTCCAAAATTTCCCACTCCGACTACTTAACGTAACGTGAATCAAGTTTGGCTGTTAACAATATTGTAGCAACTAGCAATCAACAGAAGTCGTGGTACGCAGCAAGAATTATGTGTTTCCATAAAAGTTTCAAAATAAATTGTACCATTACAACAGGATTTCGTAACTTAGGAGTGCGATGTAAAAATGATTCAATTGGGTTTCCGGAGTCGGATAAAAAGCCGACTCCAGCTGCTGGTGTTGCCCGGAATCCGACTTCGGCTCCACCCAAAAACCTCCGACTCCTTGCGACTCCGAAACCGACTCCGCAATCCTGGGCGTCCCAGGTGCGGGGGATGCGGTTTGCACCAACACCTTAGAAGTTTCCGAAAAGTCGGGCAAAATTTTTCGAAGGAATTTTACAATTCTCCAATAATTATGATAGATTAACGTATTTATCACATTTTGAAAAAAAAAATACATTGATTATGTTTTTGAGATCGAGTACAGCGGTTGCACAAGTAATTGCAAACCCTTTTTGCTATTGACGACTGAACAAATGTCAAACCTACCTTTGAAAAGGTGTTATGATAGTTGCGTGTCCGCTCAAAGCTTGATCCCTAGCTATCTCCGTGTCCCGTGTTGCAAGTGTTGCAAGACGCTAATGGTAACGTTTAAGACTTCTTTTTTTCGGGCAAAAATCAAACCAAACCTTTTTTAACACCAGGAATGTAGTGCTCACAAAAAACGTGTGGGAACGCACCCAAAATACCAGCCATTTTTAAACAGCTTCAAATTCATTTTAAAGTAAAACTTCAAAAAGGCGTGGGAACGCGGTTCCCACGTGTTCCCGCCCCACTGCACCCCTGTTGGTTACCCTACGACTGTGAGCACATGATGAAAGTTAACATGAGCACAATCCGGCCGCTATAAAACAGTAAAACACAAATGTGACTGAGTATCTGCATATCAACAACGACCGTCATATCGACTCCTCCGTACCCGAAATTTTTGCCACCAAAATGAAATACCGAGCACGGCTTATTATAGAAACCTTAAATCAAGAACCTTCCCCTGAATTACAGGTTAACGAGTCCTCGACTGCCCTTTATCTCCCAACACCTAAAGCAGCCCCCCAGAATTATCAAAAAGTCGCAGCACGATATGAGCCAAGAAACGTTTTTCTTAAAATCTTCCCCCGAAACTTTAGGTGAGACATATTCAACGTGGTCGTGCTAAAAGCAAGGCGTGAGCGAACGCTCTATCCAGAGAGAAACTGGATGCTCTGGCCTCTGCCCCAAGGTTGGAATTAAGGTGATATAGCGCATTCGCTGGAGTTGAGTGGAACATAAACTCTTATCTCTCTGTGAAAAATAAGTATATACTCTCCAAGTAAATCAAGAATTTTTGAGAATATATAGATTAACTTTTTTGTTTCTTGAATAGTACGATTCGTATTAGATTTTGGCAAAATTAAAAAAAAATAAGAAATTGAAATAGAAAGCATTCGACCTGCTTCCTTGCGCAAATTTAAACAAGGGTAACCAGAAAACCTACAACCGATCATCTCCGGTGTTCTTTTCCGTGTCATGGAAAATACTGACTTTTACTCGTCCAGTGGCATATGTACTTCTTGAAAGCGCTAAGCGAGAATTATCAACATAATATAAAATTTTTATATGTTAACTGTTCAGTCAGCTTTGCAGATGAATCGATATTGCACAAAGTATAATTACAGTGATAACAGATAAGACCAGCACATTCCATATGAAGCACACGTTGCTGAAAAATCTCTGTAGCAAAGTTAATATTAGAGGTTGTAACTAAGAATTACAAAAAATATTGAATTTTTTCCAGTAAATGTAAGAGTATTGTAAACACGAAGGTATCTGCGAAAAAATGTTATTTTTGCAAAAACAAGTTTGTGAAAATGTTTCCTTCGAGACAGATACCGATATTCAAAGGCGTAACTTTTTTGCTTAAATTTCAAAATCGCGCTCATTTCTATGTAGTGCCAAAACAATTTCATGTGTTTTCCTGAGAACAGGAAGCTACTAGCGGTTTTATGTTTAACCAACAGGTTTTCCAGCGAGGTGCGTTGAACTTGACATTTAGTGCAAAATGTCAGGTTTAAACAAAGTATTGCAAGTCTCTATGTAAAGGATTCAAGACCGAGACCTGCATTCTTCGAGGCCAACACCGTTAACTCAACAATGTCTCAACACTCGTCTCAAAAACTCAATCGTTGCTGCTATCTAAGGTTTACGTTATTTCCAGACTTCTAACAAGCGTCCCAAATGTGAAAGGCGTTGCCAAAAGATTTCAAGAATCACTATCTTAAAAATAGTTTGGTATCATACCTCTCCACTGTTACAGAGCTGTGTATGTAGCATAAAAAATTGACTTTCCGAAAATATATTTTTCCAAAACACGAAAAATCATTGTAAACTGCATATAGTACGCACCTGCGGCATAAATGTAAGTGATAAAAGTTTATCCATCATATTCATACATACTCTTCCGACATTTTTGGGAAAAAATCGATCAGTTTGATGTACTGTATATTACAAAGATTCGTTTGTAATGAATCTGAACTGAAGGCGAACGGACTTGCAGTGATTGCGGTTTCCCTACCCAAAAACATGCAACACGAGTTTCACATGTGCCAATTTGCATTAACATTTTCTGGTTCAAAAGCTATAGGTCGTTTTATCTTGTTTTACTGTAGAAAAATTACAAGCATTGCAATTTAACACAAATGCGTGGTGTTATGCTGAAAGCAAGGGTTATGTTCATGTTGTAAGTGCAAGCATACATAGCATTCACCTGCTGTGCTATCTCAACACGCCACGCACGGAATACGGACAAATGGATTAAATGTTTTGTTCTGAGGATTTCACAAAGAAGTCACAGTCCTAGGGCCGATTACTTGCGCCGCATACGAAACGAAGAAAGCACCGTTTCTCTTCCAAACAGAATGAGAATGTTGGTGTGCCCTTTTGGAAATAACTATGACATTTGCTGTGCACCACGTTACTAATGTTCCCTGCTTTGTTTTGCAGTTAAAGAACTTGCACTTGCACCGACAGATGCTAAATGACGATGCATCTGCATATCTCATCGCGTGCCTGGAGAACATAAGTTCACTAGAGTTGAATAACTGCGAAATCAAGGACGTTGGGAAGTTGGTTGAAAAAATCAAACTACTGCCGAAACCTGTAAGGATCTTTCTAAGCAGAATATTGCGTCTGCCTAAAAAACTTTTTGAAAACCTCACAGACAAAGCCGTGAAAGAAGAATGAAGATAAATTCATGATAAGCCTGTATGTAACTTCTTTGAAGGTATCAACTGACGCATTTCACCGCAATGTAGAAAAGGGGTAAAACGTTCTACCGTGTTTACGAGTACATAGCATCTTTGCAAGTTTGTTTTGTAGTTTCCAATTTTAGCGAGCGCATTTTGCCTTGGAAGTAGGTCTTGTCATAACGCTAATTACCTATAAACAGGCATTGCGTGTCATATCAAAACTAAAATTTTAGTACATGAAAACTGCAATTTAGTGTGACTTAAACGCTTCTGCTATCTTCATGTAAGTGGTGTAGAAGAAAATACTCAACGCAAGTCACACTGATGCATGAAATAAACACTTGAAAGTATTGGAAAACGTGATTTAGCAATTTTACGTGGTTTTAACGGTTAAAATTTTTTGTTTTTTGCAAATGAAACTTGTGTTGCGCTATCTTCACAGGGAAGGCGTTCACACAAACATCATGCACAGGCTGTATTTACAACAAATCAGTTTCGACCTAGCATCGTTATCGCCTTCTCATATGCGCAAGTGTTAGATAGCCTAGTAGCCTACAAGTACATTATCTACACCGCGCTTCTTATCTATTTGGTCTGTGCCCTTATCTGCATAATGCGCTTTTGTCTGTTTGCGGTTGGTCCACTTTAGCTTTAGTGCACCACGTCGCTTGTTTTAGTCCGATTTTGTGTTTTTCTTGTCAGCACGCCGGTTTTTCCCCTCTGTGGCTTATTTGGAGACAATGTGTTATAGAGACACGGCCGTTTAATTTATCGTTTTTTTAACTTTAGGGAGTTTGTAAATCCGTTGTGGTTAGAGATCCTCATATCTAAGCGCATCATTGGAAATGTATCTGGAGCTTGGGTATTTATGACTAGTTGCTTTTAAGCATTGATTTGATACATTTCACTTCCGTTATTTTCATTTTCTTCTTGTAGGCTACCAGCACTCGCGCATATGAGAAAGCGATGCCGATCCTAGATCGAGACACATTTTTTCGTCAACAGACTACAGTATATACATATTTTTGTATTAACGCTTTCCCTGTAAAAGCAGTGCAAAAGTCGATCTCTAGATACGTACTTAGGAATCGGCGCATGAAATCACACCAAAACTATCCTGACGGTCGACAGATTTAGCAAGAACTCAGTTTAACACTAGAGGAAGCAGACGTGAAAGTCGTCTTTGTTTTTCTCAATACATAGTCCTCTTTCCGAATAACAGATAAATACAATGGAAAATGGACAAAATATATGAAGTTGTCCAATGAACGTGTTCCTTGGTGTTATTTCGATGGGTTTCAGCTTTATTTCAATAACAAAGTAAATGATCCAAGGTTTTCAGATATGGCAACAGGACTAAAGTGTTTCGATGTTTTCGCTTCAGGTGAAAGATTAAGTTTCAGCGAATTTCTTGTGAAACTGCCAGCAGCTTTGGCTCTGCAAGTCTTTACACTAAGCGTGATAACCAGCAACAACAAAAGTTTGAACAAAAACAAAAAGAATTAAGATGTTCAACAACCACCATTGCAGGCATTTTCTGAACACATTCAAGCAAAAGTGTAAAATTAGACTTCACCACCTTCACTTGCATCAGTAGCTCCTCGGTTGTGCTGATGGTTTGCATTCTGTTTTGTTAATCTCGTAGGAAGAACTTTAGGTCCAAATCTTTTACAGCTGGTCAAGTCTGAGGTAAACAAATCCTTGGTGAAATATTCAACGTAACTTCAATGTGTGTTTTTTCTCTACATGCCGTGAAACCCTCACAAATTCACAACTTACTTTGAACGCAGCTATCTCTTGCTTTGACAAGCAATCCAGTGGGAAACAAAGGAACTGCTAAACTGGCAACCTGCCTGTACAACATCTCCTCCCTGACTCTGAAGGACTGTGGCATCACTGACGTATCTAAGTTGTCGAGCAGCGCGAAAGCATTACAACACCCGGTATGAATTTTTCGTGCTGCTTACAGTGGTGACTTTAAAAATGTCCGTAGAACATACAATTTATATTGCTCGCGCTAAACATTATGTTGTCAGTTATCCTCAGTTTGATTTACAAACATCTATTTCACAAAAACTTCCATGAAACTAATAAATTAAAATTCCTCCCTGCATTAAAAATAAAAAGGCCAAGTTTTGCGTGATACAACTACTTATTTTGCAAAAGACTGGAAGCGGTGCTCTCAATGCTTGAAATTAATCAGGTTTTAAATTGAAGGTAGTCCAGTCCTCAAGAAATCTAGAATGAACCCAGCAATCGCAACATCTTGTTTCCACTAGATTTATCGGGTTTACTTCATTCACTTGGTAAGCTCAGCTAAACCGAACCTCGTCAAAGTTGGGATTCTCTGAAGGTAGCAGGAAATTATAACGCAGTGGGAGAAGTCGTGAAAGGTTAATTGCAAAGCAAAAAGTATGTAGCTGTTGCGTAACTTTTGTTGCTACGAAAATCGCCAAAACTAAAACACAAAGCCTGACAGTTTGAAAAACAAATTCTCTGCATTTTTGTACAGATGAATGTTCTTGACCTGAGCCTGAACAACATTAAAGACAATGGAGCATCGAAAATAAGTCTTTGCGTCCACAACTTTAAAATGTTGGTACTGAAAGGTTGCGGCATAACGAAGATTGATATGCTGGCTGAAGCGATTGGAAATCATGTTAACCAGGTATGATGCTTAAGTTTAGAAATGAAGTTTTGTCATTAGCTTTGTCTTGGTTGCAAGCTTTTCTAGTCCTTCAGTACTGTATCTGCTTTTAGCAAAAAAATGTGAGTTGAATAAATGTAGCAGGAACTTGGACAATAATTTATTGGATTTTCATGGTGATGAAAAAAGCTACTTCTGAAATGTTGAAGATGATTTCATCTGAGCTATTGTTTACTGAATTTTGTTTCTCGTTCAGCGTAAATAAGTGCTTAAGCCTTGCAACATAAGTAGAGTTTTATCGTTATTACAGCTCACCGAACTTGATTTGAGTCACAATTGCTTGGGAAACAAAGGCATGTTGAACTTGTCTTCCTGTTTACACCGCATTGAAACACTGCGAATCGCAAAGTGCGGAATCACTGAGATTGCAGCGTTGACGGAAAAGATCAGTCATCTCGGAAGAACGGTAATATTAAATTTGTCAACCTGTAATACAACACAGGGATGGTAATGCAGCATTATTTTTCGTCTAAATGCAGTTTTACCCATTCAAAAACGCCTATTTTTTGACAGCACAGCAGTATTTTGAAAAAAAACTTTGTGCTTGAAATACTGCTGAAGTTACAACTGTGCTGTGTTATTCAGTTTTCAAATTTTTTTCCTGGAAATAATTTCGAAAAAGCATGACCGGTTTGGATTTTTGTTGCACTAACACAATCTTAGGCTTGTTCCAAAAATACGGCCAATTAAAAAGCAAAATCACATAAATTATCAGGTCATGCTCACCTTGAGTTGAACAACTTTTGAAATGTGCCCAGTCTAAATAACAATACTTGTTTAGGCTAACTTGCTAAGGTAATAAACAAACAGAACTGAAATTTGAACTTACATATTAGGATGCACGTTTCAATTTTTTTAATTTCACCTGCCTAGCACGCAATCGCGCTGTGTGCAATTTGGAGACTTCAGCCCAGTCCAATCACATCCAAGCGTTAAATCAGGGACGGTTTAGATGCGTAATTTTAGTAAGGAAAAGTTTAATGGAAACATTAAAGCAAGTGAAGAATTATTTCAGAACTAGTAAACCTAAAGTGAGGTTTCACAAATAACTAACAGAGTTACCGCTCAAGTCACCGAAACAAACGGCGTGATGAGTTGCTTAAATTAAACCAAAAGTCCGTTGCCCCTATTCTTAAATCCATATCTAACTAGCAGTTCAAAGCAAGATCCTGAGTTATAGCAGCATCCAAGGCGATCGGGTTTCTGTTTTGCTAAACCAGTCTCTGTTTTCAATAATTGACTCACCACAAAATGTCAAAAAGCAAAACTGAAAGTGATCAGTGGCTGAAACTGAAAGTGATCAGTGGCTGATCATGGTTGAGGTAAAGTGCCTGAAGAAACTTGCTTTTTCACGACTATTTGTAGGTCAAGGTAGGCTACCTCATGCATTTCTGATTGAGATTGATTGCTTTCTTCGGTTTTTTAATTAACAAAGAAGAAAAGCATTTTTTTATTAAAGCAGGATAGGTAAGGCGGTAATTCATGAGAAAGTTTCGGTGTGTTAGATACGGAACAGGACAAAACTAATATTGTATATTTTTCTTCAGATAAAATTTCTCGACTTAAGTGGCAACTCGATAGGAGACAGCGGTTTGAGGTGTCTTTCCTCATGCATTCACAAGATTGAGGCGCTGGAGCTGTGGAGCTGCGGCATCACATACGTCGAAAACCTGGCGACTTGTTTGAAACAGAGACCGAGTCCGGTAAGTGAAGTAAACGCACTACCGGTTGTAGGTCTAGTTTCTATTGCTAAGAGATAATGCGCGCAACTCTAATACAACACTTCAAGCTTAACCTGCCTAAAACTTACATACGAAAGGAATGATGTGGTAGCTTCAGGCTTGATTAGAAACAAATGAAAATCCCTGCAGTAACCAGATGAAATATTACTTTGCACGATATCCATGCAGAGCAACAGTAAGTTGTACAATTAAAATAAACTTTTGGAATCAAAATTCATGGTAAGGGATGGCCAAAAAATGGCGCTGCTACAGCCAGCAACGTCGCTGTAGTCATGGCTTCAATTATATTGTTGCTAAGAATTTTCTCAGCAATTTGTGATCTCGCATATGGATGTTTCATGAATCTTTCATGATATCGATTAAGGTCACTTCAAATTTCAAATATGGGCAAAACACCATTTTATACAATAACGAAGTTCCACAGTTTAAGTTTAAAACCGCCTCTACTTAATGCTTTCCAGATGGAGCGTTTAAACCTAAGCAGTAACAGAATTGGAGATCGGGGAATGTGGAAGCTCTACCGCAGTATTCACAATATAGATTTCCTAGATGTTTCTTGGTGCCGTATCAGTGCTTCTTGCAAAGACGACGTTAGGAGCAGGCTTGTGCGGGACGAGTTTTCGGTAAGACATGTGAAAGGGTAATCCTCCCGCTGTTAGCTGCACTCGGCAGTTGGTTTTGTGTCAAACCAAATGTACAGTAAGATTTTCAGTTAGTTGCTTTGTTACAGGAAAACCGCATCGAGATGTAGAAACTGAAAGCAAAGTAACCAGCTATGAGTTCCAACCTATCAACAAAAAAAGCAAAGTCATTTATTGCGTCGAAATTCGTCCATGCGTGCCGACGAGCTTACATCGTACATGCAGTTGTTGTCGCCAGTGTTTTGTCAAATGTATTTTGAGTGAACGAAACGGTTTCTCAAATTTTCCAACGGTCTCTAAAAATACAGTAGAATTGAACCTCGCTTTACGACCATTACCAAAATACACTAGAACCTTGCTTTTTGATCATATCAGTGTTTAGATGAAATAGTTACGATCTGTCAAAATCTCTCTGGTGTCAACAAGGTTAAACCTTGAAAATAAAACTGGTCGTCACACTCATGACGACCTCGTTGTTCATCACAATTCCTACGAACTCAGACGCAGGATGTCTAACCGGAAGCAAAAACCGGTTAAATTTTGGTTCCAGTTTTCATTTGCAAGCGATTACAATTTTGCTCCGGGTTAGGATTGTTGAAACGAATCGGTTCAGTTAACGGCAACCAACTGCATTTGAACCGATTCAGAAACGGTTCAGCCTAAAGCAGTGCTTCCCAACCGGGGTGCCATTTGCAAAACTCAGGGGTGCCGCGAGAAAAGACGTTTTTCACTATGTCATTAAAATGTACAATTTCACAATGTCATTAAACCTTAAAGCAAATTGTTGTGTTCACCATTGGGTGCCGCAAATTATATTTTTCTGCTGTAGGGTGCCGCAAACCTAAAAGGCTTGGGAAACACTGGCCTAAAGAAAGAGCCTCAAAGCGTAACACATTAATAATAGTTTTTACGTGCAAGGATTGAAAGCTCAAAGTATTGAAAACGCTGTTTTGTATGATGAGCGGATCGGAATCGCACTCGAAACCAACATCACGCAATTTGTTTCTTCCAAAAGCGTCATGTTAAAAAAAGCGCCACAAGCTTGTTGTTCAAAAACTTACGGAGGCCAGGCTTTTTGAAGATGTACATTGCCAAAAAGCGGATTCTAGGAGGACCGCGTAGAAGTACTCCTGCCAAAATTACTTGTAAAGTGTAATTTTTCTGTTACGACCTAAAGAATTTACGCCAAAATGTATCGAAGCTATTTACAAAAGCATGACATCTTTATTTTTTATAGCCATTCTTTTCTTATGTGGAGCAGAGTTTTTTGTATTTTGTCGCGCATTTTTAATCACGGCGATTTCTTATCGAAAAATGAATAAAAGCTGTGAAAGATTGTATGGTCGAAATAAACTGCTTGTTTGCTCAGCCTGACGTATTTGTATGTTCAGTGTTAATTGAAGTGGAGCTAACTGCTGTATATACTGCTTACGACGTACCAGTACGCACACACTGTACAGCGTATTTTTTGGTGCAGTTGAGTCCATTGTTCCTGGAAAATTTATCAGAATGTGTTACTCTTAGATCGAATAACAGTTTTAGTCGAACGCAACGCCATTTGATAGAGCTTGACTTCTGGCAAGATCTCACTGGTACAGTGAATACGTGTAAGTGTAAGAGATATGTGTCATGGACATCCGGTGTCAGGTGCATTTTATGTTCTGAACAAGTAAGGACAGAGTTTGACATTCGTCTTGGAAACGCTTTGCTTACTTTGGTCGTAGGGCAACGCATTTGTAAAGCGAACGTTGTTGAGGTATTTTAAGGTGTACATATGTAAATTCCGTGACTATATTTTTCTTGTAATAAGTGGCAACATTCCCGCCCACTGGGGGATGGCCTATAATTGTACACTTGGTAGTCCTATACTGCCACGTGCAGTCCTCTACTGCCACGTGTAATATGCAGAACGTTCATGATTTCCGGTCAGTTTTTATTGAAAAAAGGTTTGACCGACGAGTGCTTTAAGCTTGACAAAAGTAAAAGTGTTATTGCAGTCATTTTCCATGAGATTATGACTTTTCGCAGTATCTCACTGTTATAATGTACGCTGTAAGTATTTTCCAACGCATACATCACTGCGACACCGCGTAAATGTTATTTCCCACACAGTTTGCAATATTATTTGTAACGACCTTTTTGAATGCGTTTAGAATTAGATTGTGGTTGGGTTTGTGTACGTCAGCAAAGGTCAATTGTATCGTTAATGCTGTTTGTGTTCTGTTCTCACGTATTTTGTTGTGATGTTACAGCACCGCTGCTGAATACCTGTATGCAACATGCTTTATAAAACTCTTCTGATTTGCATAAACACAATGAGTATTTGTTTAATTTCAAACAAGCAGACGATTGTGAGCTGGTGTGCTAAAAATAAAATTGTAAACTAATGACCAACAGGCCTTTCTGGATGACTGTGATGTTTTGTGAATTTACATGACATTCAGCTGTTCAATCGGTCACCTATAAATACAAGAGAAACAAATATTCAAGTAGAGAGTTCTCCATGGGTAAGTAATGGTTTGCGTACAAACTACATATTCAAACAAAGCAGCAAGTTGACAGGCAGAAACGCCTGTGGTCAAGGGGCTGTCCATGGATTACGTTTGAGGAATTTATCCGCTATTTAGTGCTCCCACATTAAGGTACCTGAGCTTTGATGTCAACGTTTACAATTTTTGTAACGTTTTTGTCCCTTTTTTTCTGCACAAACAACTGTGGGAGCGGGTTTTGGAGAGCAGTAAAGTGTTTCCCAGTTGGAACAATCTGTCAAGCTTCTGTTTCTCGTCGCCAAAACTGCAAATTTAA
>JGI24022J15233_10000601_pt1 | contig 24429 bp, 14 predicted proteins | sample Ectturendosymbi2_FD_15233 | JGI IMG/M metagenome (IMG submission 15233)
CAGGGAGGCAATGCGGCCCATGACCGTGTTATCGCCGCACTTGACCACGACACCACGAGCAGAACCTACAAGTTGGGTTTGCATTGTTAACGACGTTCCGATCTATGAATCACTGGACGGCTATTCCCAAAAAATTTACCCGGTTCCGCATTTTTGCATCCGGGAACGGACGATCACAGAAAAGCTACGCCTACGCCTGTACACTTCTTTTCCTGACTGCTGCATTAGGATGAAAAAAAAATAAAAAAAGATGCAGCAACCTATAGAGCTACGACCTGTCTCCCTTACTCATCGGATGTTTTTGTTCGTTCCGTAACCTTGCACACGTACAGCTGCGTGATGGTCTGTGCCGAAGTCTATCTGAACCTGGCGTAGGAAAACCGCAACAACCAGTCGGGGAACGAACAACTACCTACTGCACACTTTCCTTACTTGAAATTATCACAATGAACCTGCTGATTTCGCGGCTGATCGGCGTCTCCCCATCTTCGAGACCTGAAGCCAAGGATGCTATTCGCCCCATGAGGGTATCGTCTCCGCACAAAACGACAAGGCCCATGGCCGAACCTGCACAATACTGCAGCTGCACTACGGTGCCGGTATGCTTGCAAGAAATGCTAGCGCCGCGAAACAGTTCCTAACGCTGCTGTTGCCGATAATACGACTCTGGCACTACAGCGCGGCTTAACTCTCTCCTGTGTTAACAGCTTGCAATGCAATCGGGCACACGAAGGATACTTTCCTGCACTAAGGTGCTCAATTAAACATGAAAACTGATCGCATTTGAAGTTCATGTTTTGAAATCTCAAGCTCTGGCTTTCACAAGCTGCATTAAAAACTTCATGCTGAACCAAACAGTACTGTGGATGTACAGCAATGCGCACTTCATTCTGCTTTTCTGGGTAAGTATTTCTGACAAACAAGCAAAGCTGGTGAACTAATTTACATCTTCAAATATTCTATAGGTATGCATCTTCGCAATGTCGAAGATATCGATTGCAGTTAGGAATCGACATTTCCACCGGGAAGCTGATTAAAGCAGCGAATAAAAAGGCGAGTGATACTAGCAGACCATTCTGAAAAAGAGAAACGTTTTACTTCGCAAAATATATCAAAACTGCAGCATAACTTTCGCAAAACGTAAAAGCAAATTTTAGATTTACTTTTGTGCTACTTTTACCGCCAGTAACGTAAAAACAAAGTTCACCAACACTACGAAAAATCAAACAACTATTTTTAATGAAGGCCACTCCAGTGTATTGTTGTAAACACGACTACGCAATGCATCAACATATTTTTAATAATACAATGCCTGAGAAGACGGTTGTAGAACAACACTAATGTGCTTACAGTGCATCGACAAAAATACTAACCTTCGACGCAGTTGGTTGAGAAAAATGCAATGTTCCTGGTTTCGATTGGATTGTCATTTGTACAATCGGGCCCACGGCTTTGCGGTTCCGACTCGCCAGTCAAAGACGAATTGTCAACCTGACATTAACGCAGGAGATGAGCAAACAGTCAGCTTCAATCAAAGCTCATGATCGTTTTCGCGTTATACAATTTCAATGCCAAGCTGTCATGATGCCAGCCCAACGTGATATGAGGTATAAAGGCTCACAGTTGTGGCATTCCGTATGATTAAGGCGTCTACGAAGTAACGAAGGCTACATTTAAGGCTAAATGCGCTCAGAAATGTGGCGAACCAACGTACTGGTCTAGCAGGTATCTTTCGCATTATGTAAAACAGGGGTCTCAAACACGCAGCCCATGTGGCCCGCAAGGGCGTTTCGTGCGGTCCGCGATGCTCAGGGAATTTTCAAATAAATAACATTTACGTTATTTAGTTTATTCACGGTGTTAAAAGTGCTCGGCAAGGGCGTGGACAGATTCTTTTTTAAAGAACATAGAGACGGATAAAAATGATTTGCCTACAACTTAGATGCCTTTCCCAGGAAATAAGATGTAAAAGCCGTTTCTAGTAGGGTTCAGGTACAGGCATGTTGCGTCAGCGTCATAATGCCGTCCTCGGAGCAATTTGCGTTTTAGACCCCTGATGTAAAACCTGGTAATTACTGAGAAAGCAACAACCGAGATGTGGAACATCGATACAGAACCCACCGTTCAAGTACAGCACTGAAAAATTGTTTCCTAGAACCTGTGTTTCTTTTTTCGCTGAGACATCTCGGTCATTTGTCCAATAATAGTATTAAAACTCGCCGTAGCAGTATTGACTAGCCTATCTTTTCAGACATTATGACCGAATTGACTCCCTTTTTTACGGTCATTTAAAAAAATTCGGTATGTGACCGAAAAAACAAAACCAGTCTAGAACGCAAGATAAACGGAGCTGCAAAAGATCAAGTTCAGTGTCTTTCAAGACTTTTGGCCACACTTCACTTAATGTAAGTGAAAATGCACGTTTCCGTTCTCTTTCTGCTGCAACGTTTCCAAAATAGACAAGTTTTCCACGAACCATCAGGCAAGCCAGCACGCAAATGGTCCTTGAAGCGGTGGGAACGGAAATGAAACTACCGCGCAGCATTGCTCACACACGTTTGCGACAAATAGGAGAAGGCGAACCTGCGTATGCGTGAACCTCAGAAAACATATTGCGTTGTGAACTGTTTTTTATTCCCAAACTGAGGCACGTCTGCGCTGCTTCAAATATTGAGATCTTCGAAATGGAATGGGCACGTCCTATTTAATGCATGCAAAAGTTGCTATCCACGAATTACGCGAGCCTAGTACCTTCATTCCATGAGCGCTGATGATTCGCAAATCAGCTGGTATCCGGTCTCCGCCTTTCACTTCAACAATATCTCCCAGTACCAAGTTTTGAGCGAGCAGCTGAACTTTTTCGCCGTCTCTGACCACCAGAGCATGCTGATGATTTAAAACAATCGTTAGTTCTAAATGTGTGTCATCCACAAAGTCACACATTGAAGCGAAACAACGTACATGCCAGAAAAACAAATTTGGTAGAAAAACACCTCACTACTTACTATAAAAAGCATGTAAAACAGCTACGAAGCTTAGGCTAGGGCCGCTTCCCTGTTGGTACATCAAGAAAGTCATCGTAAGGAATGTTGCATCAATTTAAGCATCCGCTCGTTAGACGGAACAAAACGGCGTGGTTTGTTCCCACTTTACGTGCAACTTGTTTCTAGCAGTAAAAGAATAGACGCACTTTTTAATTGAAATCTACCATACGCGTTGTGGGTCAGCGCAGCGCCATGTAAACCCCTCATACCGTTAGGGACGTGGGGGTGTTAGACAAACATGTAAAGTAAACAAATCTCAGTGCTTCGCACAACCAACACTACGAGAATTCACGAAGTGTTGGCACACTGACAAAGCAGCGCCAAATCAGAAGTTATCTAAGAAAATCGCAAACACAGTACACTATCTGACCTGGGGAACCATGTTCTTGAAAGATTCCATGATTTTCGAGCTTTTAGATTCTTGATAGTATTGGAAACAACCCGTGACCAGTACGACGACAGCAAGTACAATGCCAAGATAAAGCTGCAAGAAAGCCACAAGCTCAAGACATGAAGAAAATACAGAAACTTGTGTTACACTGAGCTGCAGCTCAGTTACAAAATAAAACTAGCATTTCAGATCATCCCTAGCATTACCAAATGTTCTTTAAGCTTCGCAAACGTTGAAGGTGGGGCATGATATTTTATAGCATTTAGATTTAATACGTGAGTGCGCTTGGCTGAAAAATTTGGCTAGAACATGAACCTATAACTTCGTCATTGAAATTTGAAGTACAGCAGAATATCTTCGTTTCTATTTCTCAAAGTTGGTCAAGCAAAGAGATATCGAAAAGATAGACCTCATGCTTTGCATAAACACCAGGGCACGAAATGTTTGACGCAATCTCCGAGGTATAGATAGTCTACTGGCCAGGGAATTGTTAAATGATTTCCAATTACAAGGGTAGCATTTAGTAGTTCAGTCGGCGAACGGTCCCGTTTGTGGTGGTAAACAACTAGCCCGACTGCTCACACTTGCTTGTTTTGTATGTAATTATCGGACAGTCGAAAAGCACGTAACAGTCAAAGCGCATTATCGAGATAAAAGCGCGCTGATATCACCGCCCGCACGATGCACAATAAATGTAGCGTGTTTACCATGAAAGTGGCCGGAGCTTATAGCCAGAGGGCAAACAAAGAACGGTTCGAGATGTACAATAATAGGTGTACCAGCGATGACCATCACTTACGTTGTCCATGTTGGGGTTCTCGATGTTGGTTGCTTCGAGTATGTAGGTGAAAAAGCAAAGGATTGACCCAATCCAAAGCAGGGTAGAAAAACCGCCGAAGAGATTCTTGCAAAATTTTATCCATTCTGGCGTCGTTTTGGGTGGTGTCAACGCGTTGGGTCCGTCTCTTGCCAAAATTTCGGCCGCCCGCTGCTTTGTGAGGCCCTGAGTATTTAAAAACCGTCACGCATTATAAGCGTAAACCAACGTCAGCTGATAACTGCTCAAAAACATGGGTTCACAGTAACCTTTTCGGGGTCTGTTCCTAATCGCTTGTACAGCTCTTCGATTGGAACCCTATGTTCGTCCATCTCCAACTCCCTCTTCAAATCATCCATATCCTTCTTCGCCTTCTTTCCTTTCTTAGCCCCCATTGCTTTTTTATCAGGATTCTTAACTAAAACGTCAGTCTCACCAGGAGCAGCTTCCTGGAAGGTCGTCTACAAAATAGCGAAAGTAAAAACAGTTGAAAAAAACCCAGAGATATGTAAAAATCGATTCGATTCAAGTGATGAGAAAGGGATACTAACACACGTGCTGAATCGAGTGATAGTATATCATGCGGGGCGTGTTCTGATAAAAAGCGCACTATTACTACCGCAAGGGACAAAACAATGTTCTTGATGAGCTCTGGAGCCATTAGCTTGCAAGTCAGAATATCCTTGCACATTGCCTCGAAATTTACGAACTGACTTACTTTTTCTGGATAAGCATTTTAAAAGAAAATGCCAACGGAAAGATCGCATATCACCGTATTAAAATATGAATGGGTGAAAGAAATCGAATCAATTTTGACAATAAGATTTAAGTCTATACTCTAGATCAGTGGCTTTCAACTTTTTTCATGCAGCGACCCATTTAGCAACCCGGTTTAACCTAATGACCTCCTTCCGAAAATTACAAGTCAAGTATATTAAATGCAGTTGTGTTTGCACAATAGAAAATCACAATGACTAAAAATAACGTACGATATCACTGTTGAACAAAGACTCATTTATATTTATGCATATGCATATCACTGTTGAACAAAGACTCATTTATATTTAGGCAGCATCAGTGAGAGAGACCCGTGCCGTATACAAATCACTCGACAACACTACTAATTGAACACTAGAATAACTGCCAAGTTAGCTGCCGCATTCAGATATTTAATTGATAAACACAGCACATTCTTACGTCACAAGATTATTCGTGCGTTGCCAAACGCAACAGCAGTGCAATGGTCATAATCACACTTTGAAACTTTGTAATCTTTGTGTAATGATCAAAATCACACTTAAAACAATTTTCAATGAAAAAGTAGGCTATCATTTGCCAGGTGATCCTATTTACTTTGGCAACGACAAAAAGTGATTACGCAAAAAAAATAGAGAATATAGAAGTAAATATGAATATTTTTATCAGAAGCTCTCGCGACCCCTAGAAAAAAGGCAAACGACCCCCACGTTGAAAACCACTGCTCTAGATTGTAAAACTGGAGAGCGTGTGAAAATCGTGACAAACCGAAGTTTGGAAGGTTTCAGGAGAGAATGGCTAAAATGCGTGATTGGTGATGAATAGGTTGAAGCAGGTTCTGCTAATTTGATGGAGTTCACTATTTACCGACTGCCTAACTCACGCCGATCACAGGCGGTTTTATCCGGAATGGCAGAACATAACTCACAAGCTGCTGGTGCAGACACGTTAACTGTGCATGCTTTAAGTGAGACAGAACTAGCGGCGTTTTCTGCTTTCATTCTCTACCTTTAAAATGGTTGCTCAATACGGTGAGAATTAATGGTGCCATCTAAAACAACCCACAATTAAGTTCAAATGCCTTCGTTTGACCTTACAAACTGTACCACAAAGCTTGGCGCCACCTGCAGCATTTTACTTTCGTGCCTGACGAAACAGATGTGAACATTCCTGGAATTGCCTTGGCGTTGTGCACTCATGCGCTCATAATCGTCAGAAAGTTGAAGGGCCATTACCGACAAGTCAGCAAGACACAGCCCCTTCACCACAGGGAGGCGGCAGTATTTTGGCGATATGTCAATCTGGCTGCACTCACCTTCAGCATTTCGGTGCGACACAACCATGAACCTCACCACCACCTTTCCGTTTTTTTTAACATGACATGCAAATCACGAACATTGGCAAACTCAGAACCTTGCAAGCAGCAGTATTCGAAATCAAACTAGAAGCTATACTCCATGTTTGGAAAACAGAAGACGAGGACTAATATCTTTCTGTTATGCCAAAAATAATGATACTTTCTTTTCAGTATCAAAGTCCAGCCTTTACCTGTTTTACCCCAATGGTTTCCAATTCGGGGTCCTCGATCTACAGTCTCAACACGACACTCCTTAACATCTTGGCATCAGCAAAAATAATAATTATGTAAAGAGGATGAATGAATTCAAGTCGCTGATTTCGAATACAGACCTCCGCATCCCCTTAAGTCTTAATTTTATAAGTATTTCTGGATTGTAAGTCCTTCGAGAAGACAATCAAGAAGAATAAGTACTCAGGTGTGATCACCAAAAAAGGTTAAAAGCCATTGGTTTACCCTAATTCAGCCATGGTTTGCCGAACTGCAAGCACGACTTCCAATCAAATCCTTCCAACCTAACCTAGTGCAATCACTGCAAGGAGTTAATAAGATATCGGTGCACGAAAATGCTGGTATGCCAAATAACGCAACCACTTGACTGACCACATTCCACACCGTCAAAATGGTTGCACTAAATATGTCCGACCCTTCCGTTACCCAGTTGATGCCGCCAAACGTATGGAAAATTAAAATGCACATCAAGTGAACGCAATGAAGGTGTTCGGTGTGAATGGTATGGTATCTATTCGCCTTGCTGTTTCAGGTTGTTTTAGGTAAGTGATCAAGCTTGCTAGTATTACTCAGTTGATTCATGACTTAAAAACAGATTTTGGCAATTACCCTACCATTCCAAACAAAAACCCCATAGTAAATCGTTCAAAGAGAATGATTTGAATTGTGCGGTACGTCATCTCCCACATGCTGCGGTACGCTTTTATATTTTTGCCGTCATCCAAAGCAAAACTCCAGTTCGATTTGGAATAGTCGGAAAGGAAAAAAACTGAAGGCAAGTTTAACACTGCCGTGTTTACTAATTTAGAACGGTTTGTTACTATAACGTGGATATAGGATAATCACATCCAGTTACGCTGCAGACTTGCCACGGCGTATGTGAGGCGGGCAACTGATGTTCAGCAGCAGGCTTGTTAAGATGGTTCAGAATGACATTTCAGCAGACGGTATGTGACGGCACAGGGCACTTCAGTGAAGCTGTGTAAATCAGTGCGATCATTTGCGTGCAGCTCTCTTTTAACTTTCAAGAGGCTTTACCCTGTTCTTACTTTTGATTATGAGCCACTTACTCTTCGGCTGTCACATACTGCTCTGCAACCACCTGATAAAATCATCAGAATTTGATTATTTCACGTGGAATTGACGATTTCACCTGGATACTGCAAGAAACTGCCTTTTTGTCACTTCGCGGAAGTAGTAATGCGTGCCGGTAGCCCGTATCTATTTTAACGTTTTGTTTGTTTAGCACTCGTTTGTCCTTTTTTCCTGCTTTCTGCACTAACCCTCCAAAGGGACATCATGTTAACTAGCAATGATAAACCATTGCTCAAGCGTATAATACCATTGCGTCGAGTAGGTTGTCTGCTCAGTGGGACTGAGTTTAACAGTTTTTTTTAAGTCTCTGACACATGAAATAAATTTAGACGCAGTCCACAACGCAAAACTATGCAGCAAAAAACAAACAGAGGGCAACAATGTTCCGTGCTACTGCAAAATGAAGACCTTACGCTTAATCTCAACTTTTGCTGGATACTGCAAGCGCCAAACACCTCAAATCGACGCTGCAGTTTGAAGCTTTGCGCGCAGGGAACTGCACGACGCTGAAGCAACGCACTGGCGTTCCTTTTGCGGGCAGGTCTGATCAATACAAAAACCTATTCACCCATATATAATTCACGAAAAAGAAAGCGACCTTTCGCGTTAGACTCAGTGATGTCCAGGTTGCTAGCAAGGTTGTCAGCGCGCACAAACTGCTAGTGCCATAACCGAAGCCCATTTAAAGCAGCCTCGAATGGGTTTTTATTCGTGCTAAAGTGCTAAACTATTGATCATGATGAACATAGAAGGACCACATGAGCAATAAAACCTCCAGATAATTATTTTAAATGTGGAAAATAAGACAGACATTAAACCCAGCAGTTGAGGCGATCAAGTCGGTTAAAATCAAGTTATTCGCGACTGTGCAGTGCAGGATATAAATCGCCCTTGACAACTAATTGCCAACAGTAACCGAAAATACGTATCAACGCACTCCTCAGCCACAACCAACCCCCTCACAAACAACAGATCTTGCTATCAAAAGCCCGTAAACACTGAACACGCGCATTCTTTTTCCAGGTATCAACCTTGAAACTAGTTTAAGCTCACAAGACCTTGCGTGATTGCGGTTTGCGTAGAAATGAATGCACACGCGCATTCTGTTTAGAAATCGGCCATGCGCGCATTGAAATCAAAATAACTTGCCCGATACTGAATACCACATTAATTGGAAAACAACGTAATACACTAAGTAACTAACTGAAACACTTCATCACCCGTGACGCGAATTCATTTACACTAAATCCGACGCGCCTGAAAGAGTACTAAGTCTTTGCATCGTTGGTGCACAACGTGCGAGGTCAATACTGAACACTTACCGGTGGCATTATCAGTCGAAGGCTTAACACTGTCACTCATCCTATTCCCCGCACAGGAGACAAGAGACAAGGTGTTAGGGTTAGAAGTTCAAGTTCAAAAATAGTTCACATATCCCTAACTAGGTACGCAAGTTCAGGAAACAAATGTTCAGTCAAAAAAACATCACGTCCGTTACCGCAGTAAACTTCGAACACACCAAATTACGAAACACATTTTGTAAGCTGTAAGTATTTTGGTTTTTAGTTTTGAGCAAAGCAGTGCAATCCGTTGAGTCTGTGAATCAAACTCAAACGCGAGAATTGATCTTGCATATTTAATGTACCATAGCAGGGCTCGCGCAACAGAATAACTTCTTGTCCGCCTTCAAATCAGCTACAAATATCGTTTTAGCAGCTGCTTTTAAGGTTTCCACTCTTTACATACCAGAATGGCAACTTAAACTTGCCAAGACACTTTCTCGCTCCTAAGGGAATTGCGTGACTTATGACAGAATTTGTAGGCCACATGGGGCACGTGCACTTGACAAAGGAATCGCTGGAAAGAATGTACCATTATCGTATTCACTTAACATTAAAATATTTTGATCCAGCGACTGCCGGCTGGCACTGATGTCGAAAGGTGTGGAGCCAGAACTGCAATGACTTACAGGGTGTCTCAAATACAAAACACACCCACATTGAATTAAAACTGTCAACTTTAATTTCCTTTTAGCGCTCGCAATAGAGTTTGTGTATGTAATAATGGAACAACAATCTTCCCAACCTGTCTGAGAAAAAAACATTCTACGTGGAATCCTATTTAGCCAACGAATCTTCCAATGTTCAACAAGCAAAATTTCGGAAGTTCGTCTTGGGATCCTCAGTCAAATAAGCAGAATTTCGGCTGGGTTCGGAGTTCAGATAACACTGGAGTTAGCAAAATCTGACTTGAAGATCTGAGGGACACTTTATTTTGTCGGGGGGGAGTGCTAGGACAGAAAATAACACTGGTGTTCACTTCGACAACGCAGTCAAGAGCTAGGAATCTATCGAGAGTTTTTGAAGCGTGTCGTGTGGCAGTGATGGAAGTTTTTGGCATCACAGACGTGGCTGAGGGATAGACAGAGGTGAACAGTGGTTTCGGCAAGTCGAGCCCCAGCAAACATTCAGACATCCTGGCTGAGACGGATCAACAAGAAGCGCGACGTTTGAGTGGACACCGCATTCACCGACTTAACCCTTGGGTTTTCATCTATGGGGATCTGTCAAGGATAATGTACACGTTGCACCACAACAACCCTCAAACGAGTGGTGAACTGAAAGCAGCAATCACAGCAAAAATAAAGGAAATTCCCCAAAGAGGTATGCGTTTGTGTTATCGACATTTTCCGCGACGTATGCCTACAACGCCACAGAGCCCATTTGCAGTAAATTTCTGCAAAGCGACCAACTGATATTATACAGATTGATGTTTGAAGTCCAGTAAAAATCTTGGAATTGCTGAATATTTGCAAGATTTAAGAAAAATTTTATGCGTTCGGCTAGTATCACCCAGTATAGAAAATTTATACTATTGTAAACACTTTCCCAACAAAATACATCCACCGTGAAATATTTCTTGAAGCCAGATGCTAATCACTTCAAAATTCGACATTTCTTGAACAATAATGCCTTAATTATATTGTGTCGAACATTCCAAAAGTGTAAAATATCACTCTATTGGAAGTAACCATAGTATGCTACAAAACATTAAGCACGTGCAAAATGTGTTACTAAGAATGCATACAACCACTGTAATTAACCAACGCGTTGCATCTGAAATGCTGTAACGATCTGCAACGTTGACTGCAGTAGCAAATTACATTCAGCTCGATTTGAACAATTAGATCAGAGTAAACCCACACCGCCTTAAAACCACACACTTCTTCGAACGCGGAAGGAAACCCTTTTAACGCGCTTGTTCCATTCTTTCAGCCTGATAACACTACAGGGAGTAACGTATTTTGAGAGTTTCATATGATTTGCAGCGACAGTGGCAGGAACCCCTGCATCACATGGCACACCAATATGGCGGCCCGTTTGCCCCATGCAAATTTTTTTAAAATTACTTGAAATATGTGATCAACACTTTTTTTTGCCAAAAAAACTTGCACTGTGATTTTTTCATTAAATTACATGAAGAAAAACTTCTTTCGTTACTGAGCCCACTTCATCAACGAGCTGAAATCGGCCAATTAAGCGCTTCCCTCAGTTTGCGAATAAACCATGTTTTAAACGAATAAACCACTTAATCTAATAAATCATCGCTAACATTGTTTCTTTTACGGCATCTTACTTTGCATTCTATCAATAAAGTTAAATGCGTTTTTTGTTGAAGTCGATTTCAAATTACGGCTGTTGTTCAGTGCGCCGAAATTGTATGGCACACGGCGGGAACTTAAATCTTTTGTAAGGTGGCTTTGCATTTCACACATGCCACAGGTGCAACGTGGAATACTCGACCACAAGCAGTAGGGGAAGTTATAACGCTTGTAGCAGATTTTGTACAGTTACATAGGGCTATATGATGGATGTTCCTAGAATTAGATAGGCTACCTAGTTGACATGACTAAAAGGTTTGCTTGCCATATTCCAGTACTTGATAGTAGCTTATGATGCTTGGAATTGGTTTACTTCAGTTTTTGTAAGAAAACCAAGAAATTACATCAGATAGGCAATGCTTCAAGAGGCGTCTTGGGATGAGCCCCAACCCGCTTCTCATTCACTGCGCTTTAAGGACTTGGAGCTCTGGCTCTGGTGAGTATTTACGGAAAGATTTATTGAAATAAACATTTAAAGCACAGTTGTTAAGTACTCAGATATTACTTGACTTGTTTACCCAAACATGAACAAAAAAAATTCGTGAAAAACGAACATGCAATATGTTTTTGCAACCTTCCAATGGGAACATTCCATTGGCAGAGTTGGCCCAGTAACGAAAAATATTTGTCATTAAATTTTCTTATAAAAGTATTGAGAAATTTTTCAGATAAAAGTAAAACAATGTGAAAAAAATTCAGTTTTTGAAAAAATTAATACAAAATATGTGAAAAATGTATTTGCAATGATATTAAAACAAAATATTTACATGGTGCAAACGGACTACAGTACACCAAATTAAACTAGTATGTTGCTGGCAATGGCCATGGTCGTCATAGCAGTAGCTGCAGTTGCATTTAAATAGGAAGGATTTTGCTGGTTACATGAAAAAAATATGTTAAGTGAAAAGCAAATCTTATTTTTAAGTGGCTGAAGGCTAACAAAACTGTCTCATATTTGTAAGACTTAATTCGAACAACAGAAAAACTGAAGTAAGGCAATATGCCACTCATGAAACAACTTCAAAAACAGAGAACACTTTTGACAAAGACGAACTGCATTTGTTGATTTCTTGATACAAACTGTGGCAGCAAAAATGACTTTTTCGGTATGGGAAACTACCGGTTCTCCCAGGCCAACCAAAGCAACGCGCCCAAGGCCACTGGTGCGAGCAAAACCAATCTTATCGCTGCTCAACATCTGGGAATCCATTTAAGTTATCAGTGAATGATGTTCACATTCCGCGGGAACGCAGCTTTCGCAGTTAGCAGTGGCCAGGTTATAATACTTCTTGTTTGGGAAGGCATAGAAGTGCTTTTTAGATAAACAAGCGGCATTGACTTGACTCAGCTTCGAGCCGCAAGAAAGCGTTCAATTAAAATATTTCATTTTTTGCGAGAAATATAATAACGGACTCATCAGCATCTACTAATTAGTAGTCAAAATATTGATGATATCTCATGATTTTGCTGGTAAGCGAACTTATGGTCCTGTTTGACCAATCGTGAAACAGCACCATTTTCCGGGTCATTCATGTCATTCGCAAGTAGCTTCCGTAAAAACTATCTGGTTTACCAAACGCAACAAGCAGTTTCTAAGAACCAATTCAACTTGTACCAATACACAAGTACTTACTTCTGTCTCGCAAAACTGACTCAACGCAAGGCTCTTAAAAAGCTGGATTTTCGCGCCCTGTGTCTACTTCTTGTAAGGCACAACTAGGTTGCTTTCCAAGCACGGGAATGGAACCTAAAAAAGGCCTGCCAGAGCACACCCACGTGGCATAACTCAAGATGTTTGATAAGCAAAGCCAATGCTCCTTTTCGTTGCTGCACGCACAAGTTTTCGATCACGAAATAACTTCACAGGCAACAAACTAAGTTTAGAATCTACATTCTCCAAGCTAAATTGTCAAGATCAACTTCCGACCTAATCACCTGATACTGCATTACCTGTCTCTTGCCTGCCATGACTGAAACCCACAACTACCTTCCCGGACAGTGACCAATCAAAGTGCATGCCAAGCAAATACCGTCGGGAAATCGAAGCAACCTACACCCTTAGAATATTACGCAGAAACGTCACTAGGCCGTATCTGGGAAACGCAATTACGCTACGATCAATAAGTTCGGAATTTCGATCAATGCACAGACCAACGACCAAAGCGTACTTTTGTAATCACACGAAACAAAGTGAGCGGCAATGCCGAATCCTCACGGGCAATCAGATCTCACGACAAACGCAATGCAACCATATTAAAGCCGAGCACCAGAATGAAATCTCCAAACATCATCAGCCCTTCTGCAAGAACAGAAAGCGAAAAGGTGATCGCCGATGAAGCTCGGTAAGCAACACATACCGTGCACACGAACCGAATTGGTTTACCACCAAGCGTAGTATTTTCCAAAACTTCTCACGAAGGTATGTTGTGAGTGCAATTACCGGCTGTGGGAGAACAGCGGGAAGAACGTTTTATTAGCTGATCAGAACTTCGTGTACACAATAAGATGAACGCTTTTTATATACAAAAATTTTAAGGGTCTTTATTATGAACAAATATCCGCTCAACAGCACCTTGAAACCGATTGGTCGCAAGCGTCGACGCACGACGTCAATGAACGTAGGTAGCAGCCAAAACCTCAGTACGCAAGTGCACCACGTTCTCAATGATTTAGTGTACGAATTTACGGAAGCATAGAAGTTTGGAATGAAAGGATGAAAACAAAAAAGAAGCCATCAATTGGCGAAATATTAATTGTTGAGCTGTCTAAAGCCAAATGGCCTTACAATTAGCGAAACAATGCAGGAGATAAACGCCCTAGGAATCACTGTAAGAATGACTTGAGGTAAACTGCCAAATACAGTACATATATAGGCTATGTATATATAAATATCACGTGAATCAGAAGGAATGAGGGAGACGAGCAACTCAGCAACCAGTACCAGCACACCTTGATCACGAAGTGAAGGACACAGCGCTGGTTGAAGGTCGTCGCGTACAAGCATAAAACATCTCGGAAACTTGTATCGATGCGTGATTAGACGTGTACCCGAAAAGTAAACACGCTCTGTTACCAGCTCACTTAACGATGACCTCTAAGCCTAGTGGATTCAAACCAGATCAACCTCTGTAGTTGTGACCATCACAGAGTGATTGCAACGCAACTCAACTGTAATGAGGAAAAAGTTTTTCCACAACGAGCCGGTTCTAACGAGCTAATCAGCAAAAAGAGTTACTTGTTGGTTTTCCGCCATTGGAATAAACTACATAATTAGACTAGGCTCTACTTCTTGAAGCAATTACGCACGTGTAAGAAAACCAGTTTACGTGTGCAATAAGCTCAAAAACTGGCAAATACAGCAGCACAATTTTCATAAATTTTGGTCAATCAACATTCCAGCGCGGCATGTGGAACTAGACATTAATTACAGGGGATAAACAAAATTTTTATTTATTCCTCAATCCTAGTCACCTCATCAAAAATAATTGGTTGCGAACGCAAAAGACAACGCCATTTTTTCATCATTGATTACCTCTGGACTAAGCGGGCAAAACTGAGGTTGCAATTCAACAATTAAAAAAAGCCTGGACTGCAAAGAATAGCTTAGGCTTAATACAGGTTAACTTCTCTCCGGGCGGCTTTGAACGAAGTCATAGTATTTGGGTATCAGCAAAAGGGGTACTCTTGAAGAATTACTGTGCCAGCAAGTAACCGTGAGTTACATAAGGGATGTCTTGAAGTCAATTGTCGTCCAGAATTGAATTAAGTTTCGGAACATTTAAAGTGAAGGAAATGATTAATTCTGAAAGCCCTGAAACAGCTCACAAATTCGGATAAATACCACCAGTCACTGCAGTCACCAAATCACTACGAAAGTCTTTGGTGCAGAGCCTACAAATATTGCAGGAATTCCTGGCATTCACTCTATGGGAATGGATGTTGATGCAGTGGTTATTTACATTCTGACTCCATAAAGCCAACGGAAGGGGCGATTAAGCCTATTACAACACGGCTATTTGACGATAAAACAACGGTGAAAACCTGATCCCACAGAATGCAATGCCACAGCTACGCAACACTAGTGTTAGCGATCGACTGTGGCAGCTGGAGCTAGTAGTGCCGCACACGTCACGGCGTTCAATGTCAAACCGGGCATCAACACTGCAGTGGGCTTATGTAGGCAAAGGCACGCTAAATTTACATTGTAGTGAAGAACCGAAATAGATCGATGAACCCGGCGACGTGAGAAGCCTGAGCCAAGCACTGCACTGTTCACGGCTATTAACTCATCGCTGATTGTCATCCTTGTGCAGGACGTGACGGATTTAAAGCGTTTTCAATGTCAAGAATTCTTGCCGTATTTTTGTGAACAAAGTCGCATTCCAACACCTGGCATCATGCACGCATCTTATTCTAAGCGCGAACTAAATGACTCTTGCGCAATTGGTGAAGGTCGAACGGCCAAAATTTTCTGGAAACACTGCCAGCCAGACAACGACCAAACCTAATAGCTGAAAACATGGCTGACAGGAATATCCACGCACGCCACAACGTTGCTTTTCAGCAGGCTGACTACAGCGAAGAATGTAACTAAACGCATGCGTAAGTACAAGCAAATGCAGTTTGCTCAACCTTTTGTTGAAAGACAAGAATGATTTGTTTGCTTCTACTGTTGATTTAGTCACAGTTGGTGCACTTCATCCCAGCAATGAAGACTCACAAAAAGCAGGTCATTTGAAAGCACATCGCAGCTCGCGTAATCATGTTATGTTATCACACATTATCTGAATGATGTTATACCGGCAGCATACTCTGCTACCGTAAGTCGCCTATCTTATCACCTCTAGACTCTTAGCCAAGTCAGTAAAAAAACGGCGAACTTTAAAAAAACGGCGTGAACTTAAAAAGGCTGACATCACGCATCTTGCAAAACATTGATGGAAACACGAAGAAAATCGCTTTTATCTTTTCTTTGATGTTAAGTTATGTAACAAACTAAATAATAAAGCATTACGATACCTTAGCAAAAACGAAAGTAGTGAATGTAACCCTACTGAAGAAATACATCGTTCAGCTCATATTCGTTAAATTAAAGAAATTTACAAATATGAAACTGTAAATATCATTAAAAATGCTATAGATTTGCTGTAAGCTTTCGAGAAAACAGCCGAATGGGCTCTGCTTTTATCTTTGTGCGATGATTCAATCTTGTACATATCTCTATTCAGGTAACTAATCTCCAGAAAGGTGAAGGGTTTGAATACATCAGCAATTTCAAATAGGAAATCGATTTAATGTAACAATACGTATATTCAGTCCTACAATCTGCAAGCAATGCTCACAGGTGAAACGCTGAAAGGCTGAAGTAAGAACAGACCAAGCAAACAAACTCAAGACCAAAATGAATAAATTACAACACAAGCTCAGCAATCTGAATATCCTAACCGACTACTCACCAAAATCAGAACTCAAGCTGCGACAAATAAAAAAACTAGAAAATGTCTACAACGCAGTCGTTAGGCGCTTTAGCCAAGCTTGTGCAGAGACACTGTAACAAAAACCCTAAAATGTGCATTGGAGAAGGATTCCACCTTCAACACCAAGACCCGTAAAATCATTGTCGAACTGAAAAAATGTGCCTTTAAACAATGTTGGCACCCAATCACATAAAAAAACAATTATAACCGGTGATAACCGCTCTGTCTCATTGGCCAACATTGTTGTGCATTACATCCTGCGCCCGATTGCTGATGTGTTACGTGAGGCTGAACTTTTTTCCGCAGATTTATCGATGACTAATTCGGATAGCTGCATCATATATGTCAAATGCACGTATTCACAAGCTCTAGCCTCAGTCTTTACTAACAGTGGCTTCGAACTAACGTTTCACCAAGCTTTCACAGCCGAATAAACGAGTGAAGTGGTATCCTAAATGTTATTCACTGCACAACCACTGAAGATGATTGAGTTTGCCACTAAAGACTTCTTAAAACCTACAGCGGAGGGAAGACAGTTCATTAACGGGAAATCACACCACCCAAAGACGACATTTAAGTCAATCCTATTTGGGGAAGCCATAAGACCGAGGCATCTCAACCGAAGGATAGAGTAAAAGCTCAGCAGCTTGAACCGACTCCAAGAAAAGGTTATCCGCTCAAACTTCTCATTGGGCATGACAAATGACATGATAACAATGGCATCGAAATGGGAAGAAAGGCTACGCCCTTCAAAATGAGAACGATGACCCACAGGTTTGGGCTACGGCAATCCCCCACCTGCTAACTCTATCAGAAAGTAACCTAAAAATCACTGGAATGAACTACAAATTTTCGGCATAGTCACACGAAAAACACTTTTGACGAAAACACACTAGAATGCCAAGGATCAGTTTCAACCAGCTAATGAATTTAACCAATCGTCTTATTACAGGTGACGAATGAATCGTCGAGACCTTGTACACGCCAGCTACGCTCTTTCAGAATGTTGCCGGTAATCTGTAAGGTGTCCACGATTGATGCGATTATTACCTGCAAAACCTTGGCTGCGTATTGCAGCAAACCGATTCTGTGAGGATTTATGATGTAACTCGTACCAAACTAGTGGAGTTAGTTATCACACGCACATCCAAAAAAGAATAAAAGCATACACGAATTTGACTGGACGCTAACACATCAATGCCGTTTTAAACGGAAACAAGAAATAGTAAGGAATGCTGTGAATAATTTTTGTAGAAAAGCTCCTTACTGCCGAGTTAATGCAGGGAGTTACCAACAACCGACCTAGTCTCATTTGGGCCGCAGTCCCTCCCTGAAAACGTGATTTTCGGATGTGTATGTTATTCCCATTTAAATTTCTGAGTTTAACCATCCCTCACTGGTCAGAAACATCTACCAAAATCCCTTAAGAAAAGAATTGCAAAAAATACATACAGATATACAGTTCTCACCATGTAAAACGCGGAGTTGTTATGCCGGGCCATAACTTACAAGAACTTCACACCTAAATAAACCACTGCTGACCAGCCTATGAGGGAACATTTCAAATCCAGCACAATAACCAAACTAACGCATTGCCTTTTCACAAACAAGCCAAAAAAATTGCACTTTAAGATCGACAGAGGAAATTCAGAATAGCGGGTGCGGAGGATTTTAATCGTTAACTACCCGAATCCAAAATACTAGTTCAAACCAGACAATAGAATTAGTTAATGAATCAAACAATTGTAATGCTTGCTTTGCTCATAGCGACGAAGACGCAATGCGGGAGCGAGTGAAAAAAAATGAACCAAAAAAAGGCGAGCATAATGGAATGCGAGCGAATGACAAAAAACGAAGAAAAAAAGCGACCGCGATGCCGCATCGTGCTCGCCTTCTTTCCTGTATTTTGTCGCTCGTTCGCACTAGTGTTATATGAGTAACCGAAAGAAAAAAGAAACTGCAAGCTATCTCAAGTTAAAAGTTCAACCAATGCTGACACGCTAGGTTGGTGGCGCAACAAAGCCGAACAGTTGTCTTTTGCAGAAGCATTTGGCTTTAAAATATCTCCGCATACCCCCACGTCAGCATCTTCAATAGACATCTTTTCCCAGTGCCGGCTTACTGCAACCAAGCTGCGATCCCGGTCGGACCTTTACAAAAGCCTTATTACACAGCATTACTTGTGGCTTGATCAAGGGTTTTTAAGGTGTTTTAGGGACCCGATTCGGGTCCAAGGGAAATATCTGAACGGATGCTGCTATCAATATTATGAAATGGTATTAATGGATGAGCCTCAAAACACCTTTAATTATACGAAATTTAGTCGGAAATTTTTCAGGTCCCTACAGGTTTATACCGCGTACCTAACATTTTCCTTTAAAAAACCTTGGGATGACTTCTTTGTTGTTGTGAATTGAATTGTTTCCATTCCAGCATCCAGATATTAAGGATTCAGCATTTTGGATTAGTAAATTATTCAGAATTGCCTATCCTTGCAGCAAGGGTCCATGATGGTTGGCATTCAGCAAAATTAATGCAAAGCGATTACCTGAATCCGTACACTTCACAGCCAAACATGAAGGGCATATTTAACAAGTGTCTTACATTTGAGGTTTTGAAACAAAGTGAGACACGCCTTGTACAGTCTTGTAAGAAGCGGAAACAACATCTATTTTATTTTTCGGCCAGATAACGCCAGTAATGTTCTTTCATGGATACAGTCAGGCCAGGAGATGGTGAAACGTAGAAAACGCATGTGGTACATACATGAGGCTTGCGTGCGTTTGAGGACAACACTCGCGCTGCACTCATGTGTTTGATTACGATGAAAATAGTTGTGGAAAGACCACCGTGACTTTTATTGAATCACTGTTTTTATTGAATCACTGTTTTTTATATCTTAAAAAATTAAAGTGATGGGGTCGTGATTGAGACCTCGGCTTTACAACTATGTTGCAGTGTTTAATTGCTGCAAAACAGAGTGTATCTGGCGGTCACGCTCTGTCACAGCCAGCAAAACACTGCTAAATGCTTGCAAACACCAGTTTTTGCAGCGATTTCTGCAGGCAATCGTGCAAGCTTTCAAAACGAAGCGCCAACTCAACGTACGTAACTCGAAACACGACAAGGCATTAATATAAAGGCAGGTCGTGTGCACGCGGCCGGAACAATGCGGCACCTGGCCTTAAAGGAACGTGACAAAACGCTAGCCAGTGACCTGGGCTCACTGGAGCGAACGGTGTGGTAACACAATGGACCGCTTTAGAAATACAAAACGTGACCACCACGTGGAACCGACATGTAGACCAGGGAAGACGTAATGTGGATCGATTGTCACCAGTGGCAACCGACCAAGGTAAATTACACCATCGGCGTGTGGAATCACGAAACTTAATGCATCCAAGCGCTTCCGGTCATAAGAAACGAACGTTTCAACAAAGCAACCGCCACAACATTCTAACCACCTGCACAAAATTAGGTCCCAGACAGACGAACAGGCTGCTACGAAAATGTTCTGAAGAATAACACCGTCAAGTTTGTAGCATCCGTGGACGTCAAAGATCCTTTTTGAAGAACGGGATAACAAATTGTGATGAAACTATTTTGTGATTAGCAAGCTGGCAGACGTTGACTCCGTTTGGCATTCAGTATAATGCCATCAAGCACCTTAAACCAAGGACCGCAATTCCATACCAAAATTGTACAGATGCGACTTGAGGTGGCGATTAGGTGTCGTCATTATTGTTGTAAGTGAAAATGACACACGGCGGCTGCTAGTTTTACCTCAGAAACCATGTTTTCATCTTGCATGCCTACTCAGTACCTACAGCAGGTGCAGAACGGACTGACAAACCACCACCTATGCCCCTGAGGTGTTGAGTCACGTGCCACAGCAAAGCGCGAGAACAGTTGTGCACTGCAACGAGTCGCGCTTAAATAGTTTTTTTGCGGTAACTTTCCAGAGCTACGCCGATGACGTCGGAGAAGCGGAAAATACCGCAGCCTCGTGCCAGCAGTGGTCTCGAAGCTTCTAGTAACCTGTTCCTACATTACCACAATATCTTATCGGCACTACTGCGTTAACAGAAGCAGTAGCCAAATATGCTTTAACACTACTGAGAATTTGGTTAACGAGAAAATACAATATGCGTAAGCCGCAAAGAACGCAGTTTTCGTTGTCCGGACTACAAAATTTCAATGGTTAAAATAGCCGACAAGTTCTAATAGGAAAAGTGAAATTTGAACACATTCAAGTTTCTCAACAGCGGATTTTAAATTTTTTTAAAACTACTCGAACTGAAGAGTAAAAGAAACTACAACAATGAACGCATGCACGGCATTTTTAAGAGATGAAGGTCCAAAAGAGTTAGGTGCACAGAGCTAACACTGTTATCTCGGAACCTACGCGATAGGGGTTTTTGTAAAATGGATCACAATGGACGTATCACCTTGGCGTTCCCACCACAATCGCAAGATATCCTTGAAATTTTGAGACCGGCAGGATATTAGCAGCAGTCAGCATTTTCAGGTTAGTAACTGACATCGATGGCCAAGCGCTATGAGATAGCAAAGATATTTCACTGAGACATTTCGGTTATTTGTCCAAAATAACTTTTAACATGTTTTGTGACTGAAAAAAGCATTACAACTGGGGCAACCAAATTTGACCTAAAAATGCAAAATTGATTTTTTTGTCTTTATTTTGACCTATAAATTTTCTGCGTTTGCAACTGCAAAATAATTTCAGCCATAGGTGTTGAGGTTAACCCAGAGGCATATTCATGCTCTCTATCCTTCAAAATTTTTAAATATTTGCTTCTTTAACTTTGGGGATGATATATTGATAAGTACATTAATACCTACAGTGGAGTCAAACCTGAGAACATCATAAAGGTGAAACACTAAATGCATAATGGATTGAGCATTTACCAAACCAAGTACTGTCAGACCACTTTTGTTGCCTTACCATGCCTATCCTACATAATATTTAATCGCCCAGTAGTGGTCAAAACGAAATTATTCTGTCAGAAATTGCAACCAGCCCATTATTACAGAATTGCAACTAAACTTGCAAAATCAAATAAATCTGTTGTTTCAGTTTCAAAAATACTGATAAAGAGAAAGAGGACGTTGCTGCAAGAAAGAAAGAAAGTTTTACCCAACTATAAATTGACTTTTTTTGACCTAATAACTTGGGATTCCCTTGTGGTATAAGCGTGATTTTGGTTTGTGGACATTTCATAAACTTAAAAAAAATTCAACTAATAACCTAGTTTGACTTAATTTTTTAAGCCATCCTACACCACACCAGTTAGAGAACTTATTCTCTCTATCTATTGCGTGTCCTCACTGCAGCAAAAAATTTCTGAAAAACTTACTCTTTGCCTTATTTTCTGTTACTAATCCTAATATATATACAATCAGCTCAGTTCCATTTGAAGAAAGTAGTTGTGGCACAGTGCTTGACATTAACTGGCAAAGCTTCCTCCAAATTCCTTGTAGAACCAGGAATTTGAAGTAGAACATGAATTCGGTGTAAAGCTAGAAAAACATTTGATCTGACAAGCACTTACATGTGCCAAACATTGGTTGAAATGTAAATTCAAATCCTGTTTCTACCAAATACATTTAGATTCATAGACATTCACAATAATCAATAATCGAAACTGTTTATTGGGCCTATTTTCAATTTCAATGCCTGCCACAAAATATCCAATGCCTTTGGCATAAAAACTGAAAAATTTCCAGGATACCATCTTACACTGAGTTGGAAAACACATATTCAACTGTTTCATGTTTATTAAACAAGTCCATCATAAACTGTAATGAAGAATTCACTCATAACCATGGCAACTTGCAACTCTGTTTACAAAATATTAAGCAGCATGGAAGTTCATACAGCAGTGACAGACCCCAGGAGGAAATTAGTTTTAATCACAGCCACCAAACATCAGTGGCACTGGCACCTACTGAAGAAGCATTCTGAGTAATATTGTGGCCTTCTGCTTTAAAGGAGCATATAATATGAGCATTCAAACAGGGGCATTGAATAGAGTCCCGCTGAAGTGTTTGGCATATGCTAGGTAAAAAACATAGGTCTCGAAAAATCTCTTTACTTCATTTTTCATATAAAATTGCAGAACTGTGAGAAGTATGAATGACCAACATCTAATCTTTCTGCATATAATTTATTACTACTCTGAAATATTGATGTAATGCTTCAAAAAGGTTCTAATGCAGACAACAATGACCACTGTTCACTTAATCACAATACCCAAACAAGCTATCAAACTCACTAAATTTAATCTTCTCACGTATCTTACACCCAAAAACCTTTATCTGATGAATAAATCCCGTTGATCAACTACTTTTCACAGGACTTTTAAGCCGAATTTTCCATTTTCAAAGCACTAGTTTATTAAATACTATTCAATTCGGTCAGATTCACTTTGCTAAATGTAACCACACTTAAAGCTTGCCATTGAGAACTATAATCTTGTAACAGTTTGAAGGTAATGGTTGCATCAGTGAAGCAGGGTGATTTTATCAAAGTAACATGCTCACAAAGCAGGGGATAAAATTAGCTCAAACCACATGAGATTCTGTTGTGCAGCTTAGAATGTTTAAGCTGTGCAAAGCATAACAATTTCTACATATACACCACAGTGCTCTGATATAGTCCATCCAAACAAACTATGCAAAAAATTTAAATTTCATACTTTTTCAGCAACTTTTATGACAATAATCATAGGCAATGATATAAGCAATTTTTCAGCAAATGCTACTGTGGTTTTCAGCATAAAAATTTTTTCAATTTGTGATCGTGCTCACTTACTGCAGATCTTTTTGTTCCAGCTGTGTATGAAAATATGGTCTAATTTGCATATGAAGTCTTTTCAATAAACTTGTAAACATAAGTCATATGGATAAGGCTGTAAATGTAGAACACAACAGTACCAGGTGAATAGAAAACAGGAATGTTATTTCTTTAACAACTGCATGTTTGTGTAGCCAGTGAATTCTGTTTTCAATCTGCACACAACATGGCATAAACAGATTTAGCAATAGAAGCTAACATTTCAGTATAAAAGTCTTTACACCAATCATGATCAACTGGTCATGATCATACAGGGTCCACAGAGGTAAATGGGTCTCACACAGTTCAGCAAGACACATCAATACTTGCATATTCGTTATATTTAAACTTAACACTTTGGCGTCTGGCTGCTTTCGGGGATTTTCGGGAAAAAACGCCTAAACGCACGTGGCTTTACATGGCAATATCTCCGCACTTGTTTGGGTTACAGACCTAGTTGAAGCGTCAAAAGACGCGGCAAGTCTTCTAGTCTGCACTCGAAAAAAAATTATTACTTGGGGGTGCAGGTTTTTTGTGATTGACGTCATAAGTGGAGGACTTTTAGGCCACCCCACTTTGCCTGGCTCTGGGCACCAACCGTTAGGTGGGGTAGTATTTTGCTGAAGTTTTTACTGGAAACTAAGCTACAATCCACGTCTTTTGATACTTTGGATGACCTGCTGGGGTTTCGGGTTCAAAAGTTATGATATAAGTTAGTAAAAATATTTGACTAATTAGCTAATT
>JGI24022J15233_10000602_pt1 | contig 24427 bp, 10 predicted proteins | sample Ectturendosymbi2_FD_15233 | JGI IMG/M metagenome (IMG submission 15233)
TATCGCGGAACACAATCTTAAACATGCGTAGTGGACGAAAGGTCTGCAAAAAGTGGTGAGATGGTTTCTGGACGCAGACGATAACGCAGATTCCCACCGAAACCTAATTATTACTTTTTAGTCCCTTTGTAATATTCCTTGAGATTTGCATGCAAATTCATTCCATGGTATTTGCCATGAGTCGACAAATTAACAAGCAGAAGTATGCGAAAACAATTAATCTCCTTTTCGCAGGTAATAAAGTTTTTGTAAAATATTAAGCTCAAGGGGGTTAACCCCAAAACCCCCGCTTGCGTACGCCCTTGGTTCAGGAGGGGTGATTTCAGTAATATTTGGTAGTCAAGTCTCACAACGGCTTCGCTACTGTAAGAGAGGTGAGGTATACTTCACAGCACTTCTGAGACAAAACAATGGACGACAAAATCGCCTTATATCGCGAATGTTATTTTTCGAATTGTACAAAATTATGGTGAAAAGAGTTACTTTTATAGGTTTTAGGGGGGGCGATTGCCCCCCTCTGGATTCGCCCCTGGCTGGAAGACCCTGGAGTTATCAAGGCGAAATCTGATTAGGTGAATACACTTAATTTTATGAATAATTACCCCACTTAACTTGTATTTTGGTTTTAGTATTCTTTTGCTTTCCAGTCAATTTTTTTGAGTTTTTAGGAGTTTTCGAAGTATTTTCAGGTGATTTAGGATTTTAGTGTAGCTATCCACATCCGGATTCACTGCTATATCTCAGGATTTTTCTGAGTGTTGGCTGGTGAACCCCTTACTATGGCCATCGGGCCCCCTTCAGCTGAATTTGCCATCCTGGCTCAAACCTCTAGTTACGCCACTGGCTATTTTCTGTAAAGAGCAGGGAAGATAAACTTGAGTGTTGCAGGTGTGGAGTTTAGTGATCTTAGCTGCGATGCCATGTTGTGTAGGCTGTAAGTTCTCCAACGCATTTTCGTTTCAAAACGACCAAAAAGTCTGAACGTTTTCGGATAATCGTTGAGCATTCCACTTTCACAGCTTTCATTGTACCAGCCAAGTACAAAAATTGATTTCTTATGCATAATATCCATGAAAGAGATTTTTTTCAATATTTTGAAAAAGAACTAGTGACTGATTTCCCTTCAACGTTAACGCTAAATAGATACGAGCACCCAGCACTATAACGGTTAAGCATGCCGTTAATCTTTCGGGTACGAAGACTTACTGACCGTAAATAAGGTGTTGCTCAAAGTTACCTGGACTTTCCACCAAGTAAAGAAACGAGCATCAAAAAGGAATACGAACAGAAGAGTGAAATTTATTAAAAAAAGAACAAACAACTAAACAAAAGACGTTCGAGAAACGAACGCATGCAACTGCAACAGAGCAATATTACAACAAAGAACAAGTTTACAGTCAATTCTAGCTTCCGTTACCTGGATTAAGCACGTGATGCCGAAGTTATCCGCTTAAAGTAAAACAACTTTGTCAGGTAGATAACACATTTTCACATAAAAAGTCAAAAGTTTTTCCGCGGTTTATTTGAGCAGCTATTTCAAATCCGTCTGACCGGTGGTGGGATATGATTTCTCATTTCGTTCTTTGCAAGGTAACCCATTATCATAATCTTGAATCGAAGAAGGGAATCTGAGAGGAACTGTACGTGTAGCAAAACGTTGTTGGAAGAAAGGGTAAGAGGACACATTGGATTCGTATCGGCCGCCCGGGGGTGTTAATATTTCGCACTTCCCAGCATTTGAAACGAATCCGCCAAACAGTGGAACAGAAAAAGGCATTGGAAATGGTGTGGTGGTGGTTAAAGACGGTTGGTGATTGCCGACATCTGGTGAGGAAATATACTGGCCACGACTGCTTCTTATAGTATGGTCTTTCGACGGTCGCAACGATTTTGAAGCTCTGATTCCCTGTGTCAGAGTTGCGTCTGAAAAAATACGTGGATATGCCCAGTGGTATAGCGCTAAAATAAAAAAGACGTTTGATCAAAAAGAAGATGCAACTTGCTGCAAACGATATAGTCAGGATCTTTTTATTGAGAAAAGCACAAAAACTGGCAACAAAGACGCCGTTAGTTTGGCGCCACACGAAGAAGTTCGTTAATGCCATCTTATCTTCAACAGAGGGGGAAGACCGCCATACTAATGCTACTCCACGACGACTACACCACTAGATACGCTTTGTTTTGCTCTACAAAAGCAGGAAACTACATAAAACTAGTAGGATATTGTACTCGTATAGCTTACAACTATCGCCATTGTCAAAACCTGTAGTGAACTAAAAGTGTATTATTTATGAAAGCGTTCAGTGGGTTTCGGAAGAAGACTTACTATATTCTTCACCTCTTCAAACACTGGAAAGCGCAATTTTTGCAAATAGTGCCTTGATGATTTTCTAACTTTGTATGAACGTTGAATTTGTCCATCAAAAATCTTCTACGATGTTCTGTGCAAAGGCATCATTAACAAATTGCCTGAAGAGATCATTGTTAATGTCTATTATCTTTCTACTAGTCGCAACAACTGCGGTCATCAGGGGTTTGTAGAGACTTGAGGAATGAGAAGTTAGATATCACTGAGCTATTCAGCGTCAAGTCATTATAAAGCCGAAAGTCATTCGGTATCAAAGTTATGAAAAGTGATGGAGATTGATGGCCCCTTTAACTCCAACTTTGCTATTTCATGGATCATCCATCCAATCAGGGCAAATCAGAATCCTTTTACGCGGTAACTTGAAAAAAGTTGCACTTGCGGAAATTTTTTTTTTCGGGTGAAAATCTCCCGTGCACAAATTCTTTGCGTTGGCTTATTTTATCGTGCTGAAGCACGGGACTAATGACTTGTTTTGCCAATCAATCTCTTGTTTCCCGAAACAGAACCTAATTAAGAACAAAATTATGACAAAGCTGGAATGTTTTGAATTATTCGCACGGCGACACAAGTTGTTCTTTCCGAATTAAAAAATTCAAGGCTAGTGTTTTCAACGTTCTCCAGTACATTATTGCTGCTCAGAGCCTCCACTTCCAAACCAGATCGTTTAAAAAAGACATTTTGGCCTAAACTTAAGTTGAAGAAAATACCTGTAAATCGTTCAGAGCAGCTGTACTAATGTGATACCAGTGATGTCAAAAATTTTTGTGACACCCTAATTGATGCACCTAGAGCAGAGCACGTGACGCAACATATCGTAAACTGTTGAGAAAACTCATCCAAACTCATCCACATTGGCTGCTTCAAATCAGCCGTCTGACAATTGGCACAAGCTTAGTATCTTATCTTGGTTGATGACAGCGTAATGGTTATGGCGCGTGTTTTAAACTACGGTTCGCGTATTTTCTCTAATTCTAAAAACCTTGGCGTGTGTTTGAATCTGCAGTTGGTATTATTGCTAAGTCTTGCAAGCTTTTGCTTGCAATCTACAGGAATGAGGATGCGTACAGTAGTTCACGCGAAATCGATTTCCTGTAAAACACTTTGTGAGCAGATTCATCTGCTTCTTCCTTGTGGTACTTTGCAACTTAAATGGGGATACGTGCAGTGAATCTTCGCAGAGTTGTGAAAGCACAGCATGGCCCATTAAAAGTGAAAGTATGGGACAGGAAATGTGAATAAAACGTTCAAAAAGCTTCTACTGTATGCCGATGGAAATTTAATTCACATAAATGAAAATGCTTTAAACAATTGCGGGTACGTCCGGTTTTTGTTTGCGCAATTTTTCCAAAGTTTCTCAGTTACAAGTAAAAACAAAAAACAAAACTCCAGTGGCAAGGCAATTCAGGGATGTTGTACGTACTCAAGGTTGTAGCTTGACTGAGTGGCTGCATGTCTTCATTTGGGTATGAGGATAAACGAATTTTGCCTTGTCTCCTGAATTTAGCTCGTCTGTTCTGAAACCAAACCTGCAAAAGTTTTAATCAGTTTTTGCGTTTTATGTAAAAGAATTGTAAAGACTATGTTCATCACAATTTTTCATTTCAAAGAGATATAAGGATGCGTAAAAAAATAAACATTATTCTTTTGTTAAGAATTTTCAAACAAAACCTTCTTTTTGTTAGCCGTAAATCCGGTAAGTGGTAGTAAAAAGCATAGCTTGCACGAGCAGCAAAAATGCTGGGTTTTCATTTCTATCTACATGAAAAGTTCAACAATAGAAGAAAATATATGGATGAATCCGCTTTCAAAGGATTTTCTTAGACGTTATAAATGTCCTGCAGCCTGCAGGAACGTTCTTTAAAGAACATGTTATTGCCATGCGATGGTCGTTTTTGCTTTGGCATTGTGCGCGTACATCTTCAACAATATTTGGTCAATCTCTATATGAGGCTATTGTGGATCATAAGTTGCCATGATAACAAATCAATATTGAATGTACAATTACATTTTGTTGTAAATATTTTCAATACGAGACTGAAACGAAATTGATTTTTGGTGTTAGGTGTCTTCTTAAAAATTATATTTCACTGCGCAAATGACCTGGTGGTGCTGCGCATTTGCGAACCATAGGGGAACTTCGGCCGTACTTATCATTAGCACTACGTATTCATCATATACTGGATCTACAATGTTTAAATGAAAAGCTCTACAGACGTTCACCGTTGGTGTCGATGATACTCTCAACTTGGCCTACATGTAGCAAATCGTTTACAGCTGAGCCCTACCCAGCGCAGATCACAAAAGGTTTTTGAAGCCTTATTTCACACCTGGACTCTGACTTCACTTAAGCCGGTTTCGATTGCAATTTTCTCTCTCCCGTAAACATCCGGGTAATGGGACTGCTCGAACGCCTGCTCGAGATAATGAAGCTGGGCGGTGGTGAATGTTGTGCGACATCTTCTACTCTTTTTTTTCAATCCTGAGTTGGATGCAGTTGACGGTATTTCTGGCAGAAAAATAAAACTTAAACGTTTAAATTTCACTGCATGGCATACACGCGCCTTTTCTACACGCATCGAGCAACAAAAGCAGTTTAATTTTATGACTGGTAACACAAGACTCCTTTACGAAAGCAAAAATAGAGATCTACACTTTAGTACAGCAAGTCAACTTTTCTCCGCATCAGCTGTTTCGCTTACGCGTTCCCTCAGTTCTAATGCTAAGCTAAAGTAAAACCTTAGCATACCTGCCAGGGCATCAACATTTTCAAGCAGCTTTGTGTCGTCCAGAGCTCTTCTATCAACCAAGCTTTTGTGCTTTGCATCATAAATGTTTTGCCAACCTGCTTCAGAACTGCGTGTGTCAGATTCTTCAGGTTCAAAACCCATTGCTTGCAATTTGTTTTTCGACCAGCTGCACAGTTTTTAAAAATATGTTACAATTTACCACTCTTCCATCCAATATTTGTATTTACCTGCTTTCAGTAGTTTTGATAGAACAAATATGAGGGCGATAACTCATTAAAAATAGGTAATTAAACGAAATCTAAAAATTCTCTCTGTTGTGGGATGTAGTCTGTCGTGTATTGGTCAAGAGTCAAAGGTGATAAATGAGATATTCCCAGCTGCAAAAACTTCCACTTTATCGAAAACTTTGTCTGGCTTTGGCATAGGTGTACGGGGGATCTTTTTTCCTGGAAGAGATCAGAAACCTTGGCTCTGAAAGACGTGCAATGTCCCGGTTTCTGATGTAAGCCTTTTCACACAGAGTGCATTTCCACCAAATGCAATTTTTTGACGTCAGCAAAATTCTCATGGAAACAGAGCGAAGAGCAAAAAACAGTTTTTTAATTTTGTGGAATTGGAATTACGCTGACAAACTCTGCTTGAATATTTGTGCCTTGAGAAAAACATTTCCATGCTCTGAAAATTCACAAAAACTGCCAAAATGTTTCCGGCCAATTTGGACCTGCAAACAACGTATTTTAATAATTTTCAGAGCAACGATATTTTTCGTTCGTGACGTAGATTAGTTATGCTCACCGCTGTGATTTCCAGGCCCGTAGCTACGTGGCGGCATTCGGGAGCAGTTCTCCCCAAATATTTTTTTTGACCCCCAAATTGTGTTGTGCTCAGAAAAATTCGTTTTAAAAAATTATAAAAACAAAGCTCTTGGCCCCCTAAAAATGTATATTGCCTCCCCAAGCCTTAAAACCTGGCTACGTGATTGGTGACTTCTGTGAGTGAGATTATTGTGATTTTTCTTCAGCTTATCCTAGAACTGCAAACGCACCTGCGTCTTTTGTTCTCTCTCGGATGAGTCTAAACCAGTGGTTTTCAATCTTTTCGCTGAGTGGAGCCAAATCCAGACCTATACAATTTTGTGAGTCGCACTAAAACGATTTCAACGCAAGTCAATTGACACGTTTTGTTTTATGGCAGACCGAAGTCTGTTACAGAAAATAGTAGAGGTTTGATTGAAAAACTGCTGAGAGCCGCACAATGGGTGCTTGGGAGTCGCATGCGGCTCTCTAAGACACGGTTGAGAACCACTGGTCTAAACGTTTTTTGAGAAGGTGACAGCGGTGAGGAATTAGCACGTGGTAGAGTTACGTCGAAAAGATCAATCACTTGCTGGATTCTTGACTTGTTTTGAAAAACGATTTCGCTAGATTCAGCACCAGGCAAGGATTATGATTTCCTTTGAAGTGCTAAAATGACAGATGCTTTTATTTCGACAATCAGTATGCATGGACATTGTTACTGAAGAAAACTAGGCACAATTTGCAAACGAGTCGACGGAATTTTCAATAAACAATAATTAATCGTGAATTGTTTAGTTATGTTTACCTTGCTACGCCACCAATGACCAGCAGTTCCGCATATCTTGACTCACTCAGTAAATTTGGCTTTCGCGCCTAAATCTGGCTTCAAAAATAGATTTCCGGCAGGGTTCGGGCTTCAAAATGAGGCTCATTTACATCTCTGAGTGAGCCGTTTCCTGCAGTCTCATGCGTATTAGTATCATGTTCAAGCAATAATTTGGGTTATATTTCTTGCAAACGCTTTGTTTCCTAATGTCAAAACCAAAACCTTTGCGTTGCAATGAACAATGTCGAATGCCATTGAAAAACTCCGATCACTCAAATTTCGCACTCGCTTTGAGTCGTGGTGGCAGCAGTTTTAGGAGGTATCGCTAGGAGGTATCCAAACATCTCACGTTTATCAGCAACCTCAGATTGTTCTGATGGCTCCACGCCAAGACGGGACCAAGCAAGGTTGGAGATGTAATCACGATACTTGGTCTTGTTTCGACCTCTGGACCCTTTTCCCATGGGTGTATCCAGCCGAACCAGCCTTGTCAGTCTTTCCTGAGGCATTCTGGTCACGTGGCCGAGCCATCGTAGCTGGAATCTCGCCATTCGAAGTTTCCGACATTCAGAGATTTACGAATTTCACTGCTGGTTACTTTGTCAGGAAATGTCACGCCACTTCTAATTTGTCGCAAAGCATTTAGATACCACTTACGGTAACCTTTTAACTTCTTAACCTTAGTCCATTCCGTGGTTTTTGATAAAAACAAATGAAGGTGATGTTCCGTATTTTAAATATAATTTTTTCAATGGCGGAGCTTTCTGTTTCAAGGGCAATGTAGGATAAGAAAGAACGGAAGAACCAATGATTTAAATGAAAATCACATCTGACATTTCGATTAACAACTGCTTTCATCATCAGCAAAGAGTTTGCCGATAGTGTACTTATCAAAACTGAACTTTTTCACGATAAAAACGTTTGTTTGGCGACAAATTTTGCAAAACGGATCTTACAGTTACAGACATTTGGTGAAGAGCACTTAAAAGATTTGCAGTACTGGATTTAACGTATTGATTCTGGTATGAAAACAAATACTGCTACAGATTACAACTGTCAGTTGACACCTAAAAATGGTGAGTAATGCCTGTAATTCAACCATATATCGCGATTTCTAGTAAATTGAAACTAACACATTACATTTTTGGGAAAATTTCCTAAAAGGAATTTTTCTTTAGAGTTAATAATTTTTTACTTTAAGGAACACTCGATACATTTGTTACTGTATTACCTTGGGTTAAATCCGTTGCAGTGGAATGGTTGCTCTGTCCGCTTTCTAAATGCTGTCGAGTTCGCAGTGTCAAAAACGGTTCTTCCATAACCTGTCACAGAGCCCGTGTTTGATTGCTCGAGCATATCCTTCAATGGGTCTTTCCGAACCTTGCTAATATCTTCACCGATGGCTGCGCCGGGACAGACTTGACTGGGAACCTGATTCCCAATTGTTAGTACGATCTTCATTGCTGTAGTATTCATTCCGTGGATCTTCAGAACTCTGCGCTGCTGCAGAAGAGGATTCTTCATCATGCAATAGCATCATTGCACGCGGGTACCAGCTCAGAGCTGTTCCCAACAGGCCGCTTTTCTCATTGGCAACGGCCGCCAAATATATCTTCTTTAGAGTTTCCAGAGTTGCCGTTACTTCAGATGCTTTATTTTTCCATGACGGGTCTTCGAACGATTGGGCTTCGAACCAGTTGTCTGTTTTGCTGCCAATGTGTGAAGAAGCAAGATGCCTTTTCATATCGCTTTGCTTCTTCAGAACAGACTCGCAGTTAACCTCAGCAATATCGCGTTTGAATGCTTCTGCATTACGATTACCTTCCGATTGGAAAGCTTTCTCTCTAGCGCATTTTGCAGATTCGAAGCAGCTTGCCAACGCTTCTTCATCTCGTTGCAGTTTCCCCTCCGACTTCTGTTTCCTAGAGCGTTCAACTTCTAATAATTGCTGGTCGGCTGTTTGCGGATCCTTGTTACAGTCATCGAAATTCATGAATGTCCCACATGCAGACGCAGTAAAAGGGGAAACACTTGCAAACTTTCGATGCTGCTCAATTGGATTTTGCAACAGCCAACTACTCGCCTGAGCAAGCACGTTTTCGGAAATATGTGGCTTCGAAGTTGTTGCATTTTGATCAAAAATCTTTGTCTCAGACGTTCGCCATAGTGTCTGTGGTTTGAACAATTCCCAGCTTGTAAAGCCTTTGAACAAATCCGCCGCCGATTTGTTGTCCACAGCGAAAGAGGCACCGCTTTTCAAATCAAATTTCGGAACTGGCTGCCTGCCTGCTTCTTGGGAACCTTCAGTTCCTGCGGTTGCTTTCTTGTCAGAATTTTCATGGCATTGCAGTCCGACATTTGCAATTCCCACAGGCAGAGAAGAATCTACCATCGACTCTGAGCTACGTTTGTCAACATTCGTCCCATTGCAGGTTGCGGGACGAAGGTGGAATTGTCCTGTGCGTTTTCGTTCGTGCAGGGCAGAGTACATGCTCTTGACGTACTTGTCGATCGCATTTACCGCCTCCGCTGAATGAGTGCCTTGACAAGACATAGAATCCGCGATGTGAGCCGGAACAGAAAGATGAAAGGCGTTTGCTTCGTTTTTTCCCGACGCAAGCTTTGATTTTTCAACACAAAGATTAGTAGCAGAAGTCAAATTGCTGTCAACTGGAGATATTGGCGAAGTAACTAATCTGCCCCTTGAAGCAACGCTGACGTCATTTGCGAGGTCCTGCTGCCGCTCGTTGGACTTCACAGCATCTTTCGATAACTCTTCATTCTTCTTCTTGAAAGTGTCCTTTAACGTCTGAAGGTTGGAATCTACCGCGTCATTTTTTTTTATACTCAACGGTATTGACTTGGCGCCTGCAGAATCCATACTGTTTGTTCGTCAACCCCTGGTGGCCGTCTGGCACCTATAGGGGGCTAAGCGCTTCTTAACAAAGGCTTCTCTGCGGGGAATAGTTGAGCAGCTTTGATCAATTTCCTGAAGCAAACTGGATCAACAACGCTTAGATTAGCTACAACTAATGAAAAGCAAATAATAGTTTTAAGGTCGTTTACGTTCTCCGCGAACCTCGATCGCGACGAAGAACCCAGCCACCTGAATCACTGTTGACTGAGTGCCGGTATGATTTAGTCCTCTGGTTGCAAATTTGCTGTAACAAGCTTCAACTATGCTAACGAACGCAGTGTGGTGGCAATTGGTCTGTCAAGCCAATCATACTAATTGCGGAGCTCGTCTGTGACCGAATTACCGGCAGGCCGGTAATGCTTTGTTTCTTGATCGGGCACTGCTGGTTTCTGTTACTGTTGCAGCCTCCCGTAACGATAAGCCCAAGGCGTGATAAATTAACATGAATTTTTAATTTGGCCACTTTTGCAACATTTCCCACTTGCATCTAGGCGACGAGGGCCTTTAGATTACGATCTGTTTACAACCGCACTGCGTGTTTGCTTCTGAGTTTTAGACACTGACGCGTTTTCGCTTCACCCCTTGCAAAATTTGCTGCGGTGTTGTTTCGACCGTTTTTGTATGTCCTGCTCACCTGGGGTTTGTGAAATTTAATTCATCTAATCCGAGCATCATTTTATGAACTTGCAGATACCGCATTAAAATTTGAAGAAGTTTGCAGAGCAAAACCACCGTGGCAAAAAAACTTTCCCTTAATGTCAACTGAAACTAAGTACGTAGCGGGCACCCTTTCGCTCGCCGGAAAGTCTGACGTTTCTTTACAACTAATTTTTAGGAAGTTATTTGGGCAAAATATCTTAACACGTCAAATGTTTTCGTCCTACAATGCACTGTCCATCCAGCAACAGAGGCAAGTATGTCCTTACTGTTTTATGGTAACAACTGCTGCTTAACATCAACTGCTACATTTTTTCTGAACATCGGTGGAAGCAGCCACCTGATGAACGCAGACAGAAGACAAGTCTTGCCATAATCGCCGTGGAATTAATCACTAAATTAAACGCGTAATTCGAAAAAAATGATCGATTTTCCTACGTGAAAGATGTTCAAGGACGTTGGTTTATCTGACTTGAACCGAAGCGACTGCTATTCTTCAAAGGCTGGTTACTGCTTTCAATTTTGTTGATGGCAATTCAGCGAGCTGCACTACAGAACGCAACGAAACGGAAAACTTTGCGGTGCTCCAATCCCTTTTAAATCGAATTAACGAGGACAAGAAACCGTTTGTCGAGGCCATGCTTTTGCACAAATTAATATTTTAATTGCGTTTTATCTTTCACAATTCCTGAAGAAAGAGATCTGTCTGGTTTTCAACCATCTGCCACGCAGCTTGCAACTAAAGATTTAAAATACAGCATACATTGCGCTGCTGTGTCATCTATTATGCCTTGTTGCAAATTCAGCAAGGTTGCGAGCTTCATTGTGTGACTTTGTTTACACATTTTCCAAAGCAGTTGGACAGTTTTCTTCAGGATGTTTCACTTCTTTACTGCTGCCTCTATAGCAGAAAAGCGAATAGCAAAAACTATAATTTAAATCAAGTTGTTTTATTTTGTAATTGGCTGGACTCTTACTTTTTAAAATCTCCTTATAATGTTCTTCTTAACTGAAAACTGTGTTTCCTGTAAACAATCTTTCACCATATTTTCAATATAATCAAAGTAACAACTCTCGTTAACAGCTTTCGTCAAAACCAGAACAGTACCAGTCATCCAATTTGTTTTGGAAAAATAGTACATAAAAAGTCAGAAGGTAAACTGTATTTTAATGGCATCCATCTTTCGAACTGTTTTCTTTCACTTCAGTTTTCGATGCTGCGATTTGTGACATATTAAAACAGCGTTGTTATAATTTCAGTCGTTTTTACTGAAATTGCTACGTTTTTGCGAAGTTTCAAAATACAAAATATGGACAAAGTCTTTTCAAAGTTTACGTGAGCAGCTGTTGTAGTTATTTAATAGTTTGTGGCAAGTGGAAATAAATATATTTATCCTTATAACCAGCACCTCCGAGATAAATGTTGACAAGTTTGTAACTTGAGATGAAAGGCTGGTCAAACGTTGTAGGAAAACGTGATTTCTTCTTTTTGTGCAAACTAGCGAAGATGACGGGCTATAACTTTTTACTGCTATCCACAAGACAGCTTCCTCAAAAGCAAAGGCTGCTATCTACTTAACAAAGCCGTATTTGTTTAACGCATAGAGTCAAAACTCAAAATTATTTTACAGATGTGCTCAAAACGATGTGACTAAATTTTGCTTGTCAGTTATTAATGGACTAAAAATTCCAAAAGTGGTTGAATCATTTTTGCATTTGTTAGTATGTAGGGACTATGACTTCGATAACAAAAAAGGTAGTAGGTCTGCATAACCATTATTTTAAATCTGATTCCGTCGTGCCTGTAAAAAGAGTGCAAGTATTTTCGAAATTGCTGAAATCACTGGGTTAAATAAAAAGTATCCAAATTAACTTGTCCGACACATAACAATATCACACATATTGCTAAGCTTCACGATTCCTATAGACAGCGGACTCCAAACAACGGCTCGCCGGCCAAATACGGCCCGCGAAGCCATTTCATCCGGCCTGTAGGGTCACTAATCAATAATGAAATATTAACAAAATTACGAAAAATTTGTTGATTTGGTAGATTGTAACATATCCCAAAACAATGACATTACGCACGACAGGCCAAGTGAATGTCAGCTGGCTATGAATTACTGCGCTGCAGGCCGGCCTGCAAGCTTAGCTTATGTATTGCCGCCATCTGAGGTTTTTGTTGATACTGTATCAGGTACATCCCACCTGCAACCAGATTTTCCCACAATGCTAAATCAAAGAAGCAATATCACGATCATTTTTTTAAAATATAGTTTTATTATTAAACAATATTCATGTCTTGAATTTCTTTTAATTTGGACGGGGAGTTAATGTTCCACCTCAAAGTGTTTTGTAACTTCTTATGTGTTTCTCGGAAAAATGTTTCGAATCCCTGCTTTAGAGAAATGATTGTACATACCGTTTATAGAGATGAGCAAACATTTGTAACGTCTATTGAAGTAAAGCTCCCACCTCCTAATGGATAAGAGTTCGGCTGTCGGAGTTTTTCTGAGAATGTATTCTAACTCAACTTTGTAGGTACAGGCACACCTATGAGTGAAATATATGAATTGATAAAAATGTATTACATTGAAAAAATCTGGGGTTACTTGGAAAAAATTTGCAAACTTTGTTCATATCTTTGAAAAACACCTAAACCAAAATATTCACTGATTAATTCTTATAACGGAAATGCCGTCAGGTCATGAAAAAACACTGAAGGATGAGTTTGATGCAAGATTTTTATTCATTTCACCTCTCCGGTGTTAAAGCAACACATTTGCCTTGATACATATTTGGTTGAAATATGACTTGTGGTAATCGTACCTGGAAATCTATGTGTATGGAACTTAGCAGAATTGTATTTACTGAACATCAAATTATTATACAATTTTTATAAACGTTTTCTTCAGCATCATGAATAGAAATCCGCTGAGATGATGTTTGGTTTAGTTTATAAGAAGTAGCCCATCTTAATATATTTCGAGTCCACGCAATGCGTAATGACATATTCCAAATGTTTTCAACGGCCGTATGGTGCTAATTCCCATTAGGAAAATTAATCGAGATTAATGGAAGGCTTTTTAAAAGCTTGCGCAATTACTGCAACAACAGATTTATCGCTCAGATGGAGTTGTTCACAAGCGCGCTCATGCGTGACGAGCACTCACCGCCATCAGCAGAGTTAATATCGTTTGTAGGTATTGACGCCGTTCACACATGCATCAGCATTTGTGGCTAATGAGGTTTTGTGCCTTATCACACTAGCAGTCTCTCTCTTAAAAACAATTGTTCGAAAACTTGGCTTGTTTGCTTGTGCATTATTTTTGAAAAAATGCATAGTTTGTGTCTCAAAAGGTTCAATAACATAATGTGATCTTGAAAGGCAGCTTTCAGAATATCCAAAGCTAGTTACGTATTTATAGATGCAATCAAACTGAATGTTAACAACTTGGGGTTATAATGAAGGTTTAAAACATCTGTTTATGGAGCAAATTTCATTTAACTCAAAAGTCTGCTTTTTATCAAAGTCAAAATTTCAGATTTTCTTGATACAAAATATATATAATTTTTTTTGATTTTTTCGTACATCATCCATTTTCGACTGCAGTGTAATTGTTGCCAAATGAAAATGCACAACAAATTTGTATATGCAAAGGCCGGGCATGTTTATAAACAACGCTCAACGCGCACCAAGTGCCACGAAAGTTACGACACACTTATACTCTAGCACAAACAAACAAACACACACACACACACACTACAGTATATCAGAGCGAAAATTCTAGGCAAAGACTAATTTAAAGTGATGCAAATGTTTTATATCCCAGTATGCCTCGGTCTCCCTCACTTCGCCTGAAGCCACGGCGACCGAATTATACAGAAGACTGAATCCCACATCTGAATTAATATTTAAACACCAGGCACAAAGCCAGAATGTCAAAAGAAAAAGTTCATATGGTCTGGGTCTGACATGGTCCACAGTCTGACTGTAAACCTACGCGCGCCGAATCGGAATTATAATACGATGCGGTCCAATCTTCATGTGTAAACATACTTGTAGTGGCAAGGTACTGACAAGCAAAAGTTATAAAACTAACACATGCATTCTTTTCCCTTTTTGTTGTAATGATAGACATTCCTTATAATGAAAATCACGGCCAAAGAAAAAGATACAAATGACATATTGCAAACGTTTCGGTAACTTTGCAATGCACTGATGATGATAACAGGAGTTATCAAAACGTTTGCAATATGTCATTTATATCGTTTTCTTTGGCCGTGATTTTCATTATAAGGCTTTTCAATACTTCCGCTTTTCGTGTACCAAAGTTGATAGACATTCAGTCTAAAATTTAGCTACCTATGATAGATCACAGGTAGTTTCAATTATTTTCCGAAGTTCTGCAATCTTTAAAAAAGCAGAGAGAAGGCACAATTAAACTTTCTTGCAAAAGTTATGGTTTCACGATTCAATCGACAAACGAAAGACGATCCTGTTCTCCTCGCACCAGGTTGAAACGATGTATTCGATGCGCAAGTCGGTAAATCTCGAGGGTTTACATGTTGTTGAACAACGTGGTATTCTCTAAAAATGACAATTTTCTCTTCTATATCCTATATACCGTCAAGCATTTTTTCTGTCGAGTGTGCGCTTGAACGTTTTTCACTGTGAGCGCACTGCATCAGCATTCCACTGCCGTCTTAGGCTCACATATATAACGAAATGCGGTATCACTTTGCCAAACGTGGGACATGTTGTTTGTATTTTTAGAGCTGACCAGGCCATTTCTTTCTCCATCTAGCTGCAGCACTGTGGCACAGGCTTTTTTAAAAGACTGCAACTTTTTGTCTCAGAGACAATCACTCCCTCAAAAATCCACCTTTTCGCTCAGAAACGCCCGTTCCACAGATTCACGCTTCTGTAAGCTGGGGGCGTCGGCAGTTTAGATTTTTCCTTACTTTTCTGAGAAACACAGACCGAAGTGCTCGTTTCATTGCAAAGTATTACTTACAAGTGAACATGCATTTACGTGGAAAAAAGGCACAGTAATGCAAAGGTTACTTGATGCCATAAGGTTTACTTTAGGCAATTTTTTAACGATTACTATAGGCCAGGATATCTAGATGTCTGCATATGCTTGTACTACGCTTATGCACGCTTTGCCGAAGGATGCCGCTGTAGGTGGGGTGTCCATTATTCTTTGCTCATCAAGAGTTCTTTCAAGCGTTAATAGCTATTTTTGTGAAAGCACTGCCTTTATAAATACATGTGACAAGTTCTCTGCAAATTGGATTTAGTTATAGGAATGGCTATTATTTGAGAGTCAAGCATACGTTTTCAGTCAAGCACCATAGACGTATGGTTTGCCTGTTTCTTAGATTGTACAAAAAAGGTTATGAGTTGTTCTTTTTGGAAAATTGGTGAATGCTTTTTAGTAGGCAGGTCAGAAGCGTTAGTAAATTTACATTAATTTTTATCACGCATAAAAATTTAAATAGGATCATTTGAAACGTTTGCCTCAAAGTGCAAAATATTAAATCACTTAAGTTCGAAAACGCCCAATTTGCTCTTTGCAAAACAAGCATCGATTGTTCGAGATAGGCTTGTAAGCAAAGGCAAACCTCATTATTTTTTGTTTTAAATAGGCTATCTCCGTTGAGGTCAGAATACACGGTCATTAGCGGTCTTGCAGGCTGTAACCAATCTCTTTTGAAACAGCTTTTTACCATTCTCAAGGTTTTTCGAATTTAATTTCCTTCTACTCCACTCACCTTTTTTCCAGAACCAAGTTCAGATTTAACGAGTCTTTCTTTTCGTTGCACTGGTTTCAAATTTTTTCAAGTGTGAGTAGCAAGTGCAAATCCCATGTAGCATACTTGCGCATCGCATATCAGTTGTCACATACAGCTCTGCTCAAACTTTTATCATCGATTCAAAACGTTTTGCACAGTCATGTATTCCAGATGTGTCAGTGGATGTTAGAGACTAAAAGTAGAACTTTGATGCAAGAATAAGTACATTGTTCTCGTCATACGCTTTTCATTTGTAAGCGGTTTACATTCAGATAACTGTAACTCGCATGATGTTGGTTATTCATCATTGATATGAATCAGCGTTTCCTTTGACTTCTTTTTTAACTGTTGAACTTCATTCAACCCTTCTTTACTTACATGGCATTCAGTTAAAACATTTGTTCGTTTTGTGCGAGGTGTACAAAATAACATGTAGGATGGTAAACTGTGTTTGCTATAACTTGCTGTACTTGCGATAAAACAAATTTGATGCCAACTTTTCCACAAAGAACTATTGCCAAAAGAACATTAAAAAAAAGTGACATCAACTTTCCTTGAACGAGGACTGAGCATGGGCGTCGGAAGGGGGAAAAGGGGGGGATTGGCCCCCCTGGATTTTGGAAATTTCAGCAAAAAATGTTGTTTTCTTAGTTTCGAGTGGGAAAAAACAAATTTCACCACTTTTGGCCCCCCTAGAAAAATTTTGGAAAAATCCCTCAGTGCCCCCTCTGGAAAAAATCCTTCCGACGCCCATGGAACTGGGTGTGACTGTAAACTGCAACAGGTGATGGGACTGAAATTCGCTCTTTCTGTAGTTATTGCTAAATTTCAATACCTGTTAGCTATTATAATAGCTATTACAGTTTCAGCTCCCCTTTGGCCCAGAGCGGTGACGTCTGACAGGGCCCAAGCTATAGACCGATTAGTTTATTTTAGGGACAAACTGAGCTCTTCAGCCACGTAAGGCAATCAGTGTAAGTACGAGGAACCAGTATAGGCTTCTGGGAAGTATTTCTCGCACTCTGTCAGCTATCGCGCAGTTAAATCTTGACCCGATGTGCTGGTCACGCCTTGCTTTGGACTTCCGTACCGAATGCAAAGTGTGATCTTTACTGATGACTGGCAACTCAGTCATCTTATCCCTTGCCCAGGCAACTTTGGAATTTCTCAAAGCGATCATCCTCTCTCGTAGGGATTCTCCGCAAACAGTGCCAACTTTAACCATTTTAATACAACAATAAAGTCCAGTAGCTAGTATTGTACTTGAAATGAAAATTACTTTACCGGCTTGAAGTTTGCTCTTTTATGAACATTAGTTTCATGTGAAGAATCAAATTTGAAAAATTCAGAACTTGGCAATGGGCTAAAGTAATGTAGTAATACACCTGTTTCTCCGTCAGATTTCAGCGTTGCATTTCATGCATCAATAGTTTTCTGAAATGTTCACAATCTCAGCATCTGGTCTCATCGGATCTCAGCACCAGCAGACATTCTCTCTTGGATATCATGTCATCAAAAGATACAGGAAATTCTGCAGTTTTCCGCGAGCTACGCAGAATTTACCTGCACATTCTGTAATTAAGCGCAGAAAACTTACCGAATGCTGCATTGCATCCTGAAACAAAGTACTAACATGGAACTCTTTGTTTTGACCATAACCCATAACATTTGTGTGAAACTTGAATTGACTTGGCTTATTTTAACATGTATAAAAACTATCTAGATATTTGTACGAAAAACAAGACAAAGACCAAATGTAAAATGCTTGCCCTGAACAAAAATTCAACGACAACAAATATGTTAATGGCTAGTCATGATCTTTTTTCCTTCTATTCTACGAACCTATAAATCTGCTAATGTACATTTTGATCAGAAAATGAAGAATTGAAGACTTGCTACTACTTTAACTTCAGCATTTATTAAGCTTTAAACTTTTTAACCATAAGCATTTTCTTGCAGATTTCAGGACTAAGGACGCGTAAACGCATTACGTGAAATTGATGTCTTACTAAAAAAATTTGCTGAGAGATTAAACTCCGTCACTTTTGTGGGGAGACTAAATATTTGATACTACTCTATGTAAACGTTTAAAGGGCTTTACTCTTCAAAACCGATGAAAACATAGTTTATATTTTTACTGACCTTGTTGAAAATAAAGTAAATGTTTACGACAAGGACTAATAGCTGTTGAGCAGACTTGGTTTGTCGAAATTTTGCGAAGTGCATTCAAATAATGCTCTGCAATTTCATTTTGCAATTGAAAATGTGATGTTACAGTAGTGTGAAATGATCTCTATAATTTTGAAAGGAACTGTTGCGATCGGAAAAGCCCGAGCGGCATGTGCGCAAAGCTTCGCAACGTGGCAGCAAGCAACAATAGAGTTCACGCGCCGCGATAACTCTATTATTTGCTATTCGCGCCACATATATATATCGTTGTTCTTCGCGCATATCCCATTCGTGGTGAATCACACATTCAACGCAACGCCACCGGAGAGGTTGCAACAGAACCATGCATAAAGAATTTAGTGTTACTCCGCAATTATCAAACGTATATTACCCGATTTACCCAAAACGGTCTGCCATACGCGGCATTGTTCTGGTCATATCTTGTTTTACAACTGAAGACAGTAAGAATGTTTTTGTATTGACAATCATGTGTTGGTTGACAGGTACTGTAAATGCGAAACGACAATACGCATGCATCGTATGCTCGCCCACTCTGCACACAACAAATTTAGTATATTCAGTGAAGGGAACTATGTTGTTGCCTGTGATCTGCTGTCTAGCGATATGAGACGGCCTTTTACACATGGTTTCCAATATGCCTTTTGCAAAAGAGTTAGTTGTGATTTATATCACCACTCCCTGCTCTGTAGATCCGAGTTCGGGGCGAAGGATGAAAAATGGAGCAACAGACTTAAAACACACAGTATACACTGTTCAGGTAAGCTCTCAAATGGCATTCGCGTTCCTTGGAGGCAGACAAAACGACATCAAAAGATTTTGCAAGCAGTCGCGCGTACGACAACACACACAAATATAAACGCACTCCTTAAAAAATCTACAAAAATCTTTAATTTGCGAAGGTGCCCAGCAAAGCAGCTGCTGTTGAACACAGACGTAATTGTGATATTGCAAGCAAACAAGCAATCTGTAAAAACAGCTTCTTGATCAAAAAGCACTTTCATCTTCAGTCAGCTTTGGCGAAAATGCATACCCTCGAACCAGGTAAAAGGTGTAAGAAAGTTTTTTTTGTTTCTTTTGCTGAGTGACTATAGATGTTGCCCAAGTTTTTGCTGATTTTAGGTAAAGGTGTTTGCTTCTGTTGTTTGGACACTGGCCGCAGTTACACTTACGCCAGCGCAAACAACTTTCGGAGCAAGCTTTTAACAAAATCTCGTAGGTCGTTTGAGAGTAGTGGATTACGCCGCTTTTACACCCATACGGAATTTATGCCGAATTCATTAGGTATCCAAAATGTACTGATATATCTGTACATCACTACACTTGAAAAAAGATTTTCGCAGACCAGAACGAGGAGAGCAGACGGCAACATTGCCAGTAGCTTCAGCTCAGGCAAACACACGGACGGTAAAGCATGTTACGGTATTTGTTATCCTGGTTCTTTACAGCATAAGAACTAATGCTCTGATCTCGGGACGAAGGCCTTTTAATCATAGGGTTGTCGTTGTGTCACATCACGCAAATCACGACCCCTTCATTCAATAGAAAGGCGAAAAACAGATTAAAGAATGATTTGGCGCAATAGCTTTGCCTTAATACTGTCACCAGCCTTTCAAAGAAGATTGGTATGACGGAAAATTGCGTTGTGATCAATGCCTGAAGAGGTTTGCGAGAAGCATCATGTGAACTAAGTATTTCAAAGCACTTTGATCGAAGCGAAACGGTCATCTGTGTGAAACAGTTGACAAACGTCCCAAGCTCCGATTACTGCAGACGTGCGAAAAAAAATTATGCTGCACAAGAAACAATAACCCAACAAGCAATGGTTTCAATGATATTCATTTTTTACGTTTCAAAAAACAAACGTTTTCATCATCAGCACATATGAAGTAAAGAGTGAAGTGTAACGACAAGCGCACAGATGCTGCGCGTATAACCATCATTCACTGCGGTAAGCGACCAAATAGCAACAGAATTCATATTGTTCATGTCAAACATTAAAACGCGAACAAAACAATGAAACTATTGTCGACTTTTAGCAATGGGCTTTGTCTCGTATTGATAGGTGGTTGTTTGGTTGGATGCGATGGGCGATTGCTATATATGGTGAAAATAGGTATTTTTCAAAATATTCGATATGATTTCACTTAACATTTTAGATCTATAAGACTTCGCAAATCTTTCAAGTTTGACTCATTTCAAACGTTCTCCTGTTTTATGTCCTTCTCATGTTTACTTCTCAAAAGCAGGACATAAAAAAGATGGAATGTGTTCCAAACACCAACTGATATGCAAATATGCGTGATTGTGAACACTGTCACAATAGCAACGGAGTCAATGTATCATATGGGCCAAAAAGTCATAGCCAAAAGTCTTAACTGCGAAATAACAAAACGGATATCACTGCAGTTACAACCGGTTGAGCAGGATTCAGCTTGGAAAGACACTTGCGTTTAGGTTTTTAACGACCCTGCTGATCTCTGATAAAAATGCCTGATTACGTCAGGTCGTTGAAACATGAAAGCCCTTTTTGGGCAACCACCTGCTGTTAAGCGGTTAATGAACTGTTATCCTACTTATAGCCGCGTTTTATGCCCGATTTAACAGACTTCAATCTCGAGTTCGAAATTGCTTTTGTTCCAGCATACTGAGGAACACATGTAGCACAATGAAAAGTCAAAGGCGATTTCTTCAGGGTCATCGAAAAAGAGTGTTTCAACCTTTTTCTCGATGCGAGAAAAAGCAAAGATTGGCAGCAAAGATTACGTTGTGCTAAAGCAGTACACCTTGCCATTATCGGCAGATATAAACATTTTCGTGCAAACAACCGAAAGTAACGTAACGGCTTTTAGCTCTTGAGAAAATCACCTTTTATAGAGAAAGCACGACACTGGCTACAAGTCGCACTGCAAATGATGCTTGTTTCATCTGGAGGAGTCAAAACGGTGATGCGAGCATTTTTTACGAAATTCAGAAGAGTAAGCCTAATTTTGACGTAAGTAAAGGTTTTCTATCCCGATCAGAATTTCAAGACATTATTCAGCCGTTCACTGATTTTTCGTTGATGTCAAGTATTTCAAAACCAAGAATTGATTAATATAGTAAAAAACTAAAGCCAGCTTCTTTTTTGCAGGTAAAAATTGTTTATCTTTACTATGTAACAGAACAATTGATTTTGCACTTTCGCGGCAGTAGTGAAATTGTTTAAGTCAGATTTGGTTACGACTGCGCTGAACATATTTGGCTCAAATGCATGAAAAAGAAGATATCAATACAAAACACAAGCTGCAGATAAGTCTGTTTGCGATAGTACAAGATCAGCTCATCTTTTTACATGACGACATAAATCTTTTTTAGTTAAAGGCGGTTATCTTCAATTAAAGAAACATGCATAAGCTCAGGCGTACGGGAAGGCATTTTACTGGGGAGCGGAAAAAATTTGCCCTGAAAATAAATAACATTTGCCCTAAAAATAAACAATTTGCCCTGAAACTAACCTTTTGACTTTAATCCGCATGGGGCCTGAAACCTCTTGTAAATCTGTACTATAAAGTTGAATTCGTTTGTAACGGCTTCGTCTGTCACGTCAATTCGACTATAACGTTACATATTTTTCGGTCTCAGTGGCATCTTTTACATGCATTTCAATTCGCTTATAACGTCAATTCGGCAATAACGTTCTTTATGTAATCCCCTAGAGATGCCGTTATAGGCAAATTCTGTAGTTACCTTGCTTGTTAACACAAGGGGGTGAAGTTCCTTGCGTGTTGTGTTCTCCCAGATTAGAAACTTTACGGTAATTAAAGTTTAACAAATTTGAAGTAAGAACTTTGCGGTAACACGACTTTGGTCCAGACTAAACACTACACTTGCCCAAATTACACGGATCACCCCCAACTGAATATATACTGAATACATTGTGTTGAAAATTTTTGCACCGTTCAGAATTTTTGAACAGCTTGCGCTTGCCCTGAACAACAGAGTTTGCCTTGAATTCACTGTATTGAACATATATTTTTTATCATTCAGGATTTTTGAGCAACGTGCGCTTGAGTTTACCCTGAAATTGTTCACTGCATTTAATATACTTTATACATTCAGGATGTTTGAGCAACTTGCTATTGCCCTGAAAAACAGGGTTTGCCCTGAATTCACTGTATTGAATATAAATCTTTTATCATTCAGGACTTTTGAGCAACTTCCGCTTGCCCTGAAAAACAGAGTTGCCCTGAATTTTTTCACTGTACTTAAATATTTTTATCATTCAGGATTTTTGAGCAACTTGCACTTGCCCTGAAAACAGAGTTTGCCCTGAAATCTTACAAGCCGCCTCTCCCGCCTCATTCGCCTATGCATAAGCTGACAGTGTTGAAATAAGGAAAGAAAGTTCTTTTGAACATAAATAAAAACTTAAAACCACTCGAATCACAGAATACGCAGAGTTGGTTAAAATGTTTTGTTAGACCTGCTGCAACCCTCCCACAAAGCCAAGCTTTCACATTTTTCGTTTTTGGTATAATGTAAGGACGGTGCATGGCTGTAATAGGAGTTTTAACCATTTAGGTGAAATCAAGAGATTGGATCATCAAGAGTTTTGGTTCAATTGTTTTTCTCTTCGATTTTTACCCATTTAATACTTTTCGGCCTTTGCCTTTGCATTCGTTACCTTCCATTGAACTTTTTTGGTCTAATTCTTTCACACAGATATTATCTTATCCTGTATACCAGCACAATACACCGTGCTTTCAATCTTGGGTTTTGAACTACGGCCTTGTATTGCAGATTTTTGCTGCTTTATGCTTGTTTCCTAGACACAAGCTAGAAACAGCCGCGAAAATTACATATTTTTCAGAATTTTCATCAGAGTTTGAATTTAAGGTACTATTTAATTTTATTTCGAAAAAAAACAGCATTAAAATGATGCAGAATTTAATATCATAGTGTTTGCAATAAGCCTGTTTACAATTGTTTTGTCATCTTCAGGTTGTACTTTCAAGGTAGATCCAATGAATCAATGCCATAAAAGTCTTGATGCGTGCCTCACACATGCTCAACACATTAGAGAGCATATTATCAACAGCAGTTGCACTGAAGAGTTTTCGGACTGTTCCGAATATTGTTTGCCGGGCTTGACAAGACGAGAATGAAGCTTATGACACCGTCGCTGTTTCATGTATTTTCTCATAACCTGTCGTCTCTGATTCTGCTTTCTTCATCAAATGCTGCTTCAATTTCCTCTGGCGCATTTCGAACAATCTACGCGAGAGTGTGCGTTAACTTGGATAAATGTTTCGATTGCTTGTCGTTTTGCATTGGCGGTAAAGTGCACATGTCTGTGCGGTTCCATTTGAATAAGACAAGATTGGTATTCACACATTGCTGATGTTCAATCTGTTACAGTAGTAAGCCAGCCAAAATTTCTAAAAAATAAAAGTATTGACTCGTGCTGTGATCAGGCAGAGGAGGAAAACGCGCTCTTTGTTCGTGGGTTTTGTTTTACAACTCGTGTCTACTACAGATCTGACAGACAAAACTCATTGTTCGTGAATATTAGCAAATTTACGTATTTTCCTACGTTTAGCGTATTTAATATTGTTAAACGGAGAATCTTTGAGGTGATGGTGTTAAACAAATTGTAAAAACACTGTATCAAAACACTTCTTTTTGCGTTCCTTTCGAAAGTAGTCATTTTCTTTGAGTGGCAGCCTCTTCCGATGGGGTCTTATAAAGAGCTGAGTTTGTACCAAGCGATAACTTTGCTACTTTTCGTGATCATTAAACAAAGTAGTTTATTTTTTTGCATATGCTTTGTATAAACGAGCTTTCTAACTGTGAATCTCCTGAGAAACAACTATTGCTCTTACACTGTCAGAAGTATTCCAAGCACGATGAAGACGATGCATGCGATCAACATGTTGGTGTTCCATTTAAGAAGCTCTGCAAAACAACCACGTGTTATCGTCGCGCGGAAGGAAAACGAGCGAGAAATGCGGCCTATACTTGCTAATGTACCATTTTTTAAAATTGATAGCGTTATTTCCTGTGATCTTGAATTGTTCAAAGTTTCAAATATCAAACGGCATGCTCGTGGGCGTCGGAAGGGGGGCAGAGGGCCTTGCCCCCCTGGAT
>JGI24022J15233_10000603_pt1 | contig 24424 bp, 11 predicted proteins | sample Ectturendosymbi2_FD_15233 | JGI IMG/M metagenome (IMG submission 15233)
GATTAATTAATTATTAAACTCACGCCGCGTTCCGACTTGCAATCATCCATCTTAAAGCATTAAGCTTTAATTGATTCTTCTTTCAATCTCGGGAACGTTGGTGAGACACATTTTGACACGAAAGCATGTATCATTTGCATTTACAAATGGAAAAGGCTGCATCAAGCGTAAACATGCTTGATGAAAACCCATAAAACTGTGTGATAGCATCGCTTCGCGGGAAAACCATTCAACAATTGTAGAAAAGAATTTTGTTATTTGCACGAAAAAGGCTTCAAAAGTAAAAAAATCCATCACTCGACAAGCAGTGAAAAACATGAGTTTGAACAGAATTGGCCGAGAAGGAGAAAGAACAGCTTTTGAAGCATTTCAAGCGGCTACTATGAGAAAAGATATGTACTTGTAAGCGTGAAGTGCGTAATTAGAAGCGATTGGATTCTGCACTGGCTCTGTATAACATAGTCCATGCATCCTTCATAAATGCAGCAGTGCATATAAGAAAAGGACTGGCACATAGCAATGATAGATTATGAAACTCACGAGTGGGCTTAGGAAGACTGAAAGATCGTGGTACTGCGTAAAATATCTTCAGCAGATCTTAAGAAAATTCTTTACTTTTTTAGTGAAAAAATTATGGTACAAGTTTGAAAACGTGTTTGAAATCAAAAAATATTTAATACATCTTTGCAAGTAGATCTTGCCTTTGGAATGATATCTTCCAAGTAGTACTCACAGTTCTAATACTTTAAGCTAGCGTTCGTAAGGATTGTATCCATTAGCATTACTTCTGCACGCAATTCTGCATATTTTTCCAGGTTTTGAAAATTACAGTTTTTTAAGCTGTGGTTATAGATATCTGGCAAGATTACAAAGAATTAACGAAAAAAGAAACGCCATATCAAAAATTAAAACTGCCTTTACAAGCATCTCGCAACTATAGGCGTTCAAAAAGTTTGCTGGTACACTTGCGGATGATTTGATTAGGGAGAGCTAGCAGAGGTTTAAAAAACCCNTATTGCAAAGTTTGAGAATGTGATTAACTACTCATTGAAACCCTAATTTTGATTTTTTGGAATTTCAATCGTTTTGTTGTTTTATAGCAATTAGTGCATAAATGCCAATAATTCCAATTTTTTGTTTGTTTATCTTAATATGGTCGAGTAGGCACGATAGCCTATATGTTCATATGTTGCAACTATGGACTTATTGCTAGTATATGCTTCATGGTCAAGTGTGAAATTCAACACAAGAGAAGTTCCTCTTGCTATAAGGCGATTTCGACCCACAGCACATGCCAGAAAAATTCTTGACTGAAGACAAAGTTTGTGGTTGACACCTTCAACGCTTGAACAACTTCTCTCCTCAACGACAGCAGATCACAGGATGGTAAATCCCTTCCTGCTTGATGACGGCAGAGGATCCATCCATGTTACATCACTACGTTAGGAAACCAACTGAACAAAGTCAACCACTATTTCTTGCTTNGCAGAGATTCTGTAGTAACTCATATTTTGGTCACAACAATCTACGCCCCCCTTAATTTGTTGTATTCTTTTATCGGCGAAGGTTGCTGAACCAGTACTTTAGCATTACCTTTCCTGTTGTAGAGTGATACAACAATTGTTGGAGAAGCTGAAGATGCGTTTGATGCTATTCAAACGCATCTCGTCTGTTTCCGAATACAGTTAGTTTTCCATCTTTGTCTGTACGTTGACCACAAATCCCCTTGACTTTTTCCAGCTCCTTGGAGCTCATGAGTCATGACTGACAGTTTCCAATCGATTCCCTCAGATTGCATGCAGAACAGTGGCCAGAAAGTCTTCAGCAGAGGGGTTTTACGCTTATGAACGGGGCTTCACGTTNTAACATTTGATAAGACCTCCACTGATTCATAAATGCTCATATTTCAATTTGGGGGTCTTGGAGGTTTGTTTGGGTGGGCTAAACCCACCAAAGTTCCCTTGTGGTGACGGGACTGATTGTATTACTCAACAGCTACGTCCATCTCAAACGATGTCAGAATTGCCAGAAAAATGCTCAACATTTTCTAAACTCATGTTATTATTAATTTTCTTTGCTACATTTATACTGTAGTATAGACTATTCTGCATTTGCCAGAAGCTGAGGACTTGAAAGGCAGTTCCATCAGCAGTTACCTCAGAATCGCTGTCTTGATCTGGCTGTTGGCCATCATTAGGAGGGTCAAGCAAATATCAGTGGAAATAGAATTCTTCTCTAGCTTTTGTAGGACACTTTTGTAGGACACACTTACACAGTGTTTAAGTTACGTTTGCAAAATTTTTAATGTAAGATTATAGGATACTAACCAATACAACATACACCATACAAGTTTTATAAAAACAAAACATCAAGAGGACATTTTAACCGTCCCCCACGCATTTGTGGTCTTTGAAATTTCCATATTTGCTGGTGCTTGCTATTCTCATCAAGCTAGCTTTTTCAACCGGTATGCAAATGCTTTTCGATTTACGTTATATAAACGTCTATACAAGAACCCTTTGTTTCATCATAACAATGAAACAATGTCAACTTCAGAAATTTCAAAAATACTTGAAAACTTTATGCACCCTAATAGGGTGCAGTAGCCATATGTTTTTATTTGAATTTTAAGAGTTTGAGCTTTATACTAGCTCATAACAAAAAACATTTGCTTGGAATCACAAACTAAACTTCTGAGGATCACATTTTTTACGTCCTGTTGTTCGATATAGGGATTGTTTGGTTAGTTATCATGGCATAAATTGTATGAACATGACAAAGTGTAAGATTAACAGTGCCATGACCCAGATTATTTCTATTGCTTTGCTCAGTGTTCTCCACATATGTGATGCACGTGAAAAACTGCAACCTGCATTGACTGGTAAATAACTGCTTTGAATTTGCTTAATCTTCTGTAGAGATAAAATACTGCGTCAGTTTCGTATAATAGTAACGTCTGAATAAATTATTCTGTTTACAATTTTGTTTCTTATTCCGTGTAGGGTATTACTGATTCCAGGTCCGTGATCTGGATTTCAACATTTGATTTTTTTGCAAATATAACAGTAAAGATTGCATCATATATTTTGCTTGTTATTGTATACTTGTCTCACCTGGAAAAGTATTTTTATGTTGGTGGTTTTTGTTTTTACAAACGCCTCGGAAAATTTTTTGTATAGTACATTTCCAGTAGATTTTGAAATTTCTGAATCCAAAAAATATAAAATATAGAAAAGCAAGAGTCTGCTGCACAAAACTTCAAAAGTGATTCCCATTAATCAAACTGATATGTACATTATTTACTGCATGCTTTTTTCCAAACGAGATATTCCAGGAAATGTATCAAGCGTGTCCTTTCCTACAACATCACAATTATTTTTGAGCCGAAAGTTTAGGGATTTCTACCAAACGCATTTCGGATTTTGGTTTGAATTACACGCTCTTTCATTGTTCATTTGAAACACTTCAGAAACCACCAAGATTCTTGGCTAAAACGTCTCGAATGCAATTTTATCTTCAGGGAAACAAGAAAAGCTTTCAATTGCATTCAAAAAAGAGTTTAAAATTAAGTATTTTTGTTATAAAACCCTGATTTCTGTCACCTCTAAATCTTGTGTTGTTAATTTAACACATCATTTAATTATGGTTATGATAGTTGTTCAAAATCCCAAATTCTTGTTGAAATGCTGACCAACAAAAATATTGTGCGGATACAATTCATGTAAGTGATCGCAATCAACCGTTGTGTAGTCCTTGTCAATAGTATTTTTTATTAAAGAGTTTTGTTCGCGTTGGCAATTTGCAGATTTGTTTTTCATTTTTCCCATTTTAGTCTCATGAGAGTGATTTTTCTCCAATTTAAATCCACATCAAGAAACGGTTTAATTTAAAAGTAGAAAAGACAATCTTTCATGGTGCTGCAAAAGATTTTCCTATCAAAAGACTTAAAAAATGAGCTTAAATATGGTGGATGTAAATGAAAACTGAAGGTCTGCAAACTCATTAAAAACGTTTTTTTTTCAGGACCAGTTTACAGTATCTTTGCTTTTTCCAATCACCGAGCAGGATTCAATGACGCCGTTCGCTTGTGCTCCTTGGACGGGGGTTTTCCTGTCGATATGAACAACATAGTTTTTCTTGACGCTATCAAGGAATTTGCGAAGTCAAGAGGAGGCAACAAAGAGTGGATTGGTACATGAATTTTTAAATCACTTTCATGGTTTTTGCATGTTATGGTAACACAAACAAACGACGTACCAGTTTGTTCCTGTCAGCAGCCCTGGAAAACTAGAGCAAGGGTGTTACTGCGTCGTGGTGTTCATTTTCAACATTTTCTTCGTTGTAAATTCTCCATTTACCATTTCCTTTGAGAAACATGGTGTACTAATTTGTACATGTGATCTTGTACAACACTTCGATGGACTTGTTTTGAGTAATGTTTTAACATGCATAAATAGTTTTTGATTGGTTTGCTTTCGCCCCTAGCTGTTCGGCCAAAGGAAGCTTCCGATGGTTTTCACACCATCGGCGATGTTATGCCTTTGACTGCCTCTGCGCATGTAGTGGCTTGCGCCACTACAATAGTATTCTTGTTGTGGTCGACGATTACTTCATTTGTCAAGAAGTTATTTTATTCTTAGCAAACACAGCGTCACCTCCATGTAGCTCAGTGAACTCTGAAATTTTTCACAGCATTTTTGGAAATACTGGAGTGCCAAGAAATCTGTCTCAAAAATCATACTTGCCTAATTTGGTTCATAAAAAACGTTTGCAAATAAACATTCACATTTGAACCATGCATGATTTTTTGTAGGTTATGGATAGATTTTTCATGAATGTTTTTTTTGTTCCTGTATGCCAGGCCTGCTCAATATAGGCCCGCAAGAGCTTTCGCAGTTGCAGAAAATGTTGCAACAGCGCGACATTGGATATATATTAATTATCTTTCCAGAATTTATTTCAAACTACAACAAAATGAAGCAGATTTTGCGGCCCGTTGCAAATTTGTGTTAGTCAATTTGACCCATCGAGCTTTCTGAGTTGTGCAGGCCTACTGCATGCCAAAGCTGTACAAACCAGATGTCTATCACAACAGATACCTTTAGTAAAAGACAAAGATTAAAAACCATTTAAATTGCCAAAGACATCTCTGACATGTCAAATTTGGAAAATTGTGTTTTGACAGTTGCAGATACTTCGAACACAATGGTTTTCCCAAATGGTACAGGATTGGCTTTCGAAACAGACAAACATAATTGTTCAACCCGTGTCACGAATTTGAATGCCAAGAAGAAGTTATATTTTCTTTGTCAATTCAAAAGCAGTAAGTAAATTACTGAAACGTTATTGACTGTAAATTACTGAAACGTTATTGACTGCCAAAACTTGTACTTGAGACACATGATCTAAACCAGGGGTCTCAAACTCAATTTGCTCCGTGGGCCACATGAGGACTTATAAGGCAATCCGAGGACCGCATTATGACGCTGACGCAACAACGGCGGTACCTGAACTTGCTAGAAAGAGCTATTGCATCTTTATTTCCTGCAAAAGTTATCATGAATTATAGTCAAATCATTTTTAGCCGTCTCTATGTTCGTATTAATCATTTCTAGACGTCTAAGGAACTTGTTCACTCGCTAGGCGACCACTTTCAAACACCGGTAAATAAACTAAATAACGTAAATGTTATTAATTTCATTCATTTGCATGTCCGCTTTTCCTCTAGGGAGGGTAGCGGGGGCTGCAACCCTAGAAGGAATTGGAATAGCTCACGGTCAACAGCAATTTCAGATAGTTCTGCTGGCTCCACACCAAGACAAGAACAAGCAAGGTCGGAGATGTAGTCACTCCACCTAGGCCTTGGATGACATCTGAACCGCTTTTCCGTTGGTTTAGCTAGCTGGACTTGCCTCGCCAATCTTTCGTAGGGAATTCTGGACACATATCCGAACCAATATATTTATGCTCTCTCAATTCGGAGGAGAAGTGGCTCCACATTCAGGGCTCTGGGAATTTCACAGCTGCGCACTTTGTCGCAAAGTGTCACACCATGGACTCTTCGCAAACATCCCATCTCTGCCGCTTATCCCTGAGATAATATTATTTCGGTCAATATCAAAGATTCAGGATCATAGGTAAGGATGGGAACAAAGACCGATTTTAAACTGACAGCTTTTCGGTGTTTGAAACCTCCTGTTTTGTGGCCACGGAGCGATAAAGCTCATGAAGAACTGCGTTACTTGATCAATCCATCAGCCTCTCGGTCCACCTTCCGTCACTCGTAAATATTACTCCTATGAACTTGAATTTCTCCACCTGCTGAGTGTATTCCGCTGCCTTGCAGCATACACTGCCTTTGGTTTGTACATAGACATAATACCTCGGTATTTTTAGTGCTAATTTTCATTCTGGTTCGGTCACACGTAGTGGAAAACCGATCGAGTGCATGCTGAAGACCCTGCTGAGAAGATGCTAGCAGGATACCAAATCGTCTGTAAAAAGTAAACGGTTGATCCTGCAGCTCACAAATGTGACACACTCCTCGACTCGGCTGTGACTGTCTATCCAATTCATGCAGACCAGGAGTGGCTAAACGTTTTGACAAGAGGGCAGAATTCGCGACTGCCTGGCCACTGGAGAGCAGGATACAGTGCGATTTACGTGACAGGCAGCAGTTAATACTGTGGCGCTGCTGTCCACAGTCGGAAAAGTGGCACTTGAAAAAATGTGCAAGACACTGTATTTGGTGGGTCGGATTAAACTGGTTGGAGGGCCGGATGCGGCCCGAGGGCCGTAATTTGGCCACATTGCTGTAGACTATGAAGAGAAGCGATGACAGCACACACCATTGTCGTAGTCCGACACTAACGGTGAACGGTCGTGATTTAATTCTCCAGACACGGACATAAACGTTTGAGCAGGAATACAGTGACTTGAAGGCCAGTAACAGGCGGCCGTCAACACCACAGCCTATTCCCGCAACAGTCCCCAAACGTTTTCACGAGGAACTGGGTCGTGTGCTTTCTCGAGGTCGACAAAACGTGTGTAAAGGTTTTTGGCATAGGTTACTCCCAAGATTTCTTAAAAAATTGCTAGAGAGTGAAATTTTGGTTTGTAATGCTATGGCCAGGATGAAAACCTCACTGGGTATCATTCAGCTTATGGTTCATTTATCTCGCGGCGTCTTTTTTCAAAGCACTTCCCAACGTAAATATTACTTATTTGAAAATTCCCGAAAAGCATCGCGGGCCGCACAAAACGCCCTCGCGGGTCGTGTGTTTGAGATCCCTGATCTAAACCTACCTTAACATGAACAATATGGCCTCAAATACTCATGTAATTGTTATGCATCGCAAATTTAACAGCAGTATAAAACATTCCGACAGTGAAAATTTCGTCGGTGGCATCCAATTATTACTGAAATTACATAGGCTGAACAAAAATTGACTATTAGAGATTTCGATAAGTTTACATGTCACAGTATTGTTGATGTTGTGTCTGCTAAGATATTTAACAAATGTTCTAAATTAATGAATGAATCTGGTTCCACTGGCAGCCATCTGTTGGTAGTTCAAACGCAATAAGCAATGCCAAAATTGAATGTTCATTAGCCAATTCATTATATGCTCAGGCGTTTTTTAAACCATTTGATTCAGCAAGGCCGAGTGATATAATAAGCCTGGATATAGAAATGATTTTTCCTTAAACCTCCTGGCAGTGGAGTAACTAGAGGTTTGAGTCAGGGAGGGACAAAACCAAGCTGAAGGGGGCCTAGTCAAAACTCAGAAAAAAATTTAAGAAATGATAGCGAATCTCTGGATGTCGTAGATGTCCATACTAGATTAAAAACGAAAACACCCCGAAAAACAAAAAAACAACAACAAAGAATACTGAATATCAAAATGTCAACTAAAGGGGGCCCAGTTTTTGCATTTAGATTGCCAGGGAGGGGCGCTCGCCCCCTTGCTCCCCCGTTAGTTACGCCACTGCCTCCAGGCCTTTCTGAATAATTTTTCACACACATGACATAATTTTTTATTGGATTAGTTTAGAGAGGAAAATAAGAACTTAACCCTGCAATCACTGTGTTCATATAGTAAAACTTCTAAACTAATTGTTTTCAGTGCAATATTCTTTAGTAATGATCATAACTGCCGAGCATAATGTGGAAAAGAGCCCCGCACGAATCTAACAAAACGCAGCATGCAAATGACCCAAGATCAACGTTTGCTCTGTACAATTGATATATTTACTCTTAAAACGATTTTCCTGGCACTAAACCGAATGTTCGTTGTTTCATAAAAGTTATTTGCTGCTAAACGTTTTGAAACCACCTCAAATTTGTTAAACAATTCAATATTTTTTTGTCATATTTATCATATAGTCAGCAAATGTTCAGAAATGCTTTTTATAGCCTTTGGGAAGGTGAAATTTATAAAGCCCCGCATGTTGAGCAACTTATCCTCTGAATAGAAAGATCCTAGTAACGCTAATTTGACCATCTGACCATAACGCCAGAGGAAAGCTGGCAAGGCGAGTCCTTCTGAGTACATCCGACTTGGTAAGTCGGAGATTTTAAGACAGGTCGCGCCTTGGTGTGTAGTCAGAAGAACAACTATAGGTTCTTGAAAACCGTGAAGTGCTTGGATGCCTCCTAGGGTTGGTTTCCCTGCAAGAAGAAAGTGGGTGTGAAAAGAGAAAGAAGGTGATTTTCGGAGATGATTCCAGTAGTAATGTTAAGACAAAAAACGATGATGCAAAATGGCAAACACTGCAGAGATGGCAATGCAATGGATTGTCACGTGGGAACTGGGGTCAGGGTTGCCAAGACGACACCAAACACAGCTTTGAAGGCTACAAGTGAGAGCTACAATGTACGGAATTGTCTTTCAGTTAGCAGTATATGGGTTTTGTGGCATAAATTCTTGTGCTGGCGTTTTGAGTTACTCTTTTTGAATAAAGGAGGAAAATGCAAAGCTGTTGGTGTTTTTCTAAATAGTGCTATCGGTGGCTTAAGTTGGATGTCTTATCTTTTCCACTGCAATTTTCAGTTACAAGTCGGTGTTTAAAACTGCCAAATTTGCGCAATACATGAACCTTACATTAATTATAATTAAATATGTTGGATTTCACATTGTTTCCTTTAACCAAGTTCATAGTAATATGTGTAAAGAAGTTTGCTGATAAGATTTAGACATTTTGGATTCTATTCGCTTTACAAATCAGCCCAGATAATTTCTTTTCTTCTATGAGAACCTTAGATACTTGCTTCAAAGTTACACATGAAATTTCCCCTTCAAAGTACATCATAATTAACTTACATTTTTTACTTTGATTAAGCGAACAATTTCCATGGTATCTGACTTTTTCTCGCATCACAGGTGAATCATGCGAAGCAGTTTCTGTGGACAATAATCTGTCAAGGTACCAAGGTAAAACTGTTCGTATGTTACCTTTATCTGCTCAACACCTTATAACTCTATTTCCTCTTCATTTGCCCGTAAGTACACATGAAGACGAAAGCCGTAATTAACCGATTGTAAGCCGCGGCTTACATTGTTTTATTTTCATTTCTTGCGGTGTACAATCGAGGGCGGCTTACATTTTACTGATGTTCTGTCTTCCCTTCGTATACTTTATCAAACAAACGCCACTCGGCTTCTCTTTGCCTGTGTGGCAAAACCGGCCAACAGATTTAGGTGATGCGTTAGAATTTGATCGACTGTGTCTTCACGTGCGCACGGCAGACATAAAATAAACAAAAAGTGTGGACATCCATTTCGTCACAGTTGGCATTGTGATAACGGCAAGACATTGTACCTATCACAGTGCAGCATGGTACGCATCATAGGATCACACGTCAACAAAGGCATTGTGAGGATGTTATCGCGAAGTTGAAGATGTACACCAGTGGTTTTCAACCTGAGGATCGCGACCTCCAGAGAGGTCGTGAAACATTTTTGGAGGAGTCGAGAGTAGATATTTTATTTATGCAGATGGCATTACATTTGCTTTATTCGAGCTTTAGATGGGGGTCATTGGGTTATGGTGCGTCGCTATATTAGGCAACGGTAAAAATGGTTGAAACCACTGATCTAGACGTTGTTCTGCAAAGCACTTCGCAGATATTTTTTGGAAAATTTGCACAAAGTGCAATTTTTTGTTAAGTATCGGCTTAAAATCAACGAAGGTTTACAAGCGGTAAAATACCGTGTTAATTTTTTGCTAAACACAGTTGCACAAGGCCATATATATTTCAAAAGGAATTAAATTGTCGTGATGTAGTCAAGAGGTGGTAAACTTTAACCGTCTTTGAATGTTTAGGTGTTTATTTTCGCACATATGTTGTATAATTTATAGAAACAAACCTGGAATAAATTTTGTAACAAGCGTAAATCAATAATTAGGATGACTTGATATTACATCGCTCCTATAAAGCATTTGTTTCAATGTTCTGTCTTTTCTTGACAGGGCAAAGGCTATGCTTGAGTAACCTTCAGTTTTGCGCCAGCAATGATTTTTGGAATGCCACAAAAAGTTCTGGTAAGTTTTCGTATACCTGACTGATCAATTTTGATTTAACGTGTACGAAACTTTCCCAAGAACTGATTACCTGAAACATGCAGGTTTTAGCAAGGTTAAGAAATATTTTTTTAATGTGTTTTAATAATTAAACTCTTTCAACTCACTGTTTCCAATCTGGGTTGCTAAATTGAACTGTCAGCGAAATATTTCTAATTCTGGTGTCCAGTGAAGTTTATGGTCCCGATCATTTGAACATTGAAGGTGTGCCTGATCTGCTCCTTTCTTATTTCAGCAGTCTTAAAATGGGTGTATGTCATAGAAGCCTTCATTAACTATTTATTTGCCGGACATTTCATAATTTCTTTTGATTTCTGTGTCTCTTCATCATTCTGTTACCCGATTAGCATATTGCACGTGCACGTGCTAAGGTGTGCTGAGAGAGGACTTGGGTAAAAAACTGTGCAGTTCTTCTTAAGCACTTACGTAAATTTTTTAATGTTTGGATTGATAGGACCTTTTCAAACAAAATTCTTGTATTTATGTCACTGTCATTGGAACAACGCAAAAGTGAAATCAAAACATTGTTGCGGGAAACTACAGTGATCCAGATTGCAGGCAACTAATTCTCAAGAACAACCTCATAAATAACTGACAAAAATTGCTAGCGATGCTTTGCGGCTTAGGTCGTGCTTTCGATTACTATCTCTATTACCTGTGAGCTTGTCGTGACATAACCTGGCACTTGACACTTTAACAAAGTCAAGTGCGGCAATTCTTAACTTTACCCATATACCCTTTACCGTTGGCGTAACCTTATGGATTTCAGTGAAAACTTTTAAGAAATATTCCCCCATGATAAAATGAACCTCAGATTGAGTGCGGTTTGCAAGAGTAATTCGAAATCAAGTCGCCGCTTGAAAAGTTGCAAGCTGCTAGCCGTCATTGAAAAACGTTATTGGAAAAACATAGATGCAGATTGTTAACTAGCACGATTAACTGGAGGAAAAAGTACATTCTGTTTGTCATAAAAATAATGTGGAATAGTTAATTTTTAAAAGCAACGAAATCTCAAAAACAGTACCAATGTTTTTATGAGCAGAGAAACTTTCAACTGGCTTGACAAGGATCAATCAGAAACATGACGTTTTGACTACCTTTTCCGAAAAGTCATGCGACCTTCCTTCAGGTATGACTTTTATAGCAGTAAAAAAACATTTCCGTAAAACAGTAATTATTAACATGTTTTGCATTGAGGAACAGAGCAGACAACTATGCCTGACATTCGCGCAGTATTCAAAGTTATTTAGGTGAGGCATTTTTGCTTAAATAATCATTGTACAGATGACACTCAAAATATTAGACTTTTCTATAGTGAGGAAATACATTTTGTCTATGTGTTTGTGTGTGTGAGTGCTCTCCTTACTTTCCACAAATTTTGGAATAAAACTATATACTCTCTATTACATTTATAATTTGCTAAATATGGCGAAACGATAGCTAGATTGCCCTTCTTAAATTTACAACTCCACAGCGGCATTCAAGATCATAAATACCTCCCACATATGCCACGACTCTTTCTGCGGTGGACCGAACAACGAATCAGCATGTTACAAGTGTGGAAACCGTAAGTATAGTCTGAAACAGGGTTGGGCAAGACCGCGTTGAGAAGGCCGCTTTTAGCGGAGGGCCGTACCTTCTTATGCGAGTAGAAGCAAGTCTCGATTTATATGGCCTCAGCAGTCAGCACTAACATTTACAAAAAGAAGTTGGGGGAAATTTTAGATTTGAAGATTTTCCTGAGTGTCTATGGAGGCCACTGAAAACGTTGTGGCTGGTCACATTTGGCCCGCGGGCCGTTATACGCCTACCCCTGGTCTAAAACATTTCAAACTCGTTTTGCTAAGCGTCTTCTACCAAAAGCGCGAAATGCCTGTGACGAAATACTCTGTTTCATGAGCAAGAGAGTCTTGACGGTTTTCTCTCTTAACTATCGTATTGTAATTTGTAACTGTGAAAAATTTGGTTCGAAATTTTGCAGATGAATGTAACCGACGATCGCCAATTCGCAAACTTTGGGTGTCAACCAGCAAATCATGTAAACTTTACAAGACTCCTCGTACAAAAAACGAAGATAAAGAGTTGAAAGCGGCTGTAAAATGTTTGCAGCGCAAGGGTCTAATCAAACATTGCGTTAGAACAAGTAAGTGACAAGTTTACCTTTTCCTGAAATACGTTATGTTTATCATTTGTTCATGAGATAAAAATTTAAGGATTGTCTAGGTTAGAAGTTTCTTTGGTTGCTCTGCTGTATTGCCTGCTATGTTGTTTGGTTTGCTGAATCTCATTGCGTAAGTTGTGCCAAAACTTCATTAATTGCTACGCTTGCCACATTATCTCCGCTAAATTTCATCGCGTTGCAAAAGAGGTAGTCAAGAGCACAGATGCATAGCAGAGCCCAAGACACACTAGGTATTTTTATGGTGTTAGGCAACAGCGACATTTCGCATAACACAAGACTTCAGGAAACTCCATGGCTTCGTAAAATTGCTTAGACTCAGGCCTATGTTATTCAGCTGCACTCAGCAAATGCCTGCAGATATTGTCTAGAAAACAGAACATGGAGAAAGAAAATATAAGCATCAGCATTGCCTCTTCAAAAAAAAAAACGATTTAATTTTCAATAATAACCTGAAATCTCAGGTACCATAACAATTAATTTTTGTCTAGGAGTGATAACATGTGATACAAAGGTAGTGTTTTAAAAGTAATACTTCAACCCGTGCAATATAATATTTTTTAAATTGGTCTCCCCAAAATTCTGCAATATTCCACAGTCAGTTCCGCATCTCCTCATGAACTAAAAGCAACATTTTGTCATCCCCAATGTGGTTGTACTTGCGTATGAGGGAGCTAAGTTTTTACATGTTGCAATAAAACTTTAAACTTTGTATGCAAACTATCGTACAATAGTCTTATATTGCCAAGGAAATCCAACAAATATAACAAGACTGCATTCTTAAATTTAGGCACTAAAAAATACCCAAAGAACTGCGTTGACGAAGCTGGAAACTCAACTGAGGAGTTGTATCTATGCTCTGAAAAAGGTAAGCATGCTCAGTCTCATCTTTCTTCAACAGCGACGTTTGCATGTTTGCACAGATCTATATTGGCCAATACTGCAGATAATGATAAAGCTGGTTAAAAAAACAGCAAATCAATTCCAATCCAAGTTTTCAAAACCACCCCTAGAACAGTGGTTCTTAACCTTTTCTCCACCACGCCACCCCTCAGTAATTTTCCTTTGTTTCACACCCCCCGGACATTAAATATGTGGTAAAAATAAATGTATTTCTTGGTTAATTTATTCAATTTTTTTAATTTTAAGGTTTTGTAACAGACACGAAGTCCATACAGTACAAACACAGAGTCTGCACAATGAAGATTGATAAAAACAGATACAACAGAACGATTAATGGCGAGTTTGGAGATACAACAACAGGGTTTGCACAGGCGTAGCCTTGGGTGATCCAAGTGGGCCATGCCCCCCAAAAAATTTTCGAAACATATAGTCATTCTATGCTTTGAGAGGTGGTATCCCAAACAAAATAGTGGTATTTGCCTAAAATCTAGGATTTTTGCCCTCCCAAATTTTTGGGCTGGCTGCGCTATTGCAGGGTTACAGACCCTTTCTTAACACTATTGTTCGCTAACGTGTAACACTTGATACAATACTACATCCAGACTAGAACACTGAGTCCAACCCTGGTCAAGATAAGGTAAAGTACGAAAGTACTGTGGCATGCATACCCCCTCAAACAAACACTAAAGTCGAAGCACTAAGTCGCAAATAAAATGCGGTTGTAGTGTTCAAAGAATAAGGACGAATATAAACAATCTGACAATGTGACTGTATCAAAGCGTGTAACCACACTTTATTAGACTTTCTGCATCGTTCACTAAAGAGGTAGATATATTTTAAGTATAAGGCCTCAAAGGTATAGGAATGTTGCATTGAACCTAGTGGCTACTAACACTCGCTCTCCACGGATTGTTTTTTAGAGCCATGTACCCAAAATTATAGGCCACTGATTACTTGACAACTTTTGGCCAATATTAACATTGATATGCAGCATTAGTTGGAAAACGCTTTCTTATAAGCGACATTGCGCATGATTTGCCGGTACTCACAGATATGCATGTTCCCAATCTAGCCCGCGTGCTTAATGTGCTGCAGTTGCTTGTTTTAGACCAGCTACGTCCAACCGAAATTGCTTACTGAGCCACAAATTTGTCACTATCTTAACCAGGGCCGGAAATCGTTCGAATCCTAACTGCAGTGGCAACGGCTGTTTGGCACCTTTAACCCCTCTGTAAGTGTGATTCATAGGCAAGTTTAGTGCCAATGGAACAAGGGTAGAAATCAGAAAACTAGTGAAAAGTTCTGCGCCAACAAGTCAGTGAACATATGTAAATCTCCCAGCATGCGGTACAGACGTAATAAAGTGGCACTGAGGATCACCTGTATCAAAATGTCAAATTCAAGATTATCAAAATAAGGAGAGGTTGTAAGTATGTAGAGCAGGTTATACTTACACTACAATAAAAACCTAAATGGATTGGACATAGCTGTTTTAGACTTATGCGAACTTTTGTAAATTCTTTGTTTGTTTTAACCACTCAACACTTACTCCGCGCCGCTCAGTGTGAATGAAAGACACGCTTCCGAGATTAAGCAGCTGAGTGTCGCCATTGGGATTGACTGAAAGCAAAGTTACTATCTAATTTTGGCACAGACGTCGACATTGTATGGTGGCCAGTGGCCTGTAGCTGCCAAGCCGCATTTAAAAACTTAGTCTCACATTCTACATAAGTGTGGCTCAAGCGCAGTTGAATCGTCATAAATGTACATCGCCGCATCACAGAACACGGCGGGAGTACTTTAGAAAGTTAGTATCATGCAGGTGTACGGCCACATTGCAGAAAGCTGCGTTTGGAAGGGACACATTCCAGTTTAAAACTTTCGATGTTGTAGAGCATGTAAGGGCTCGCGACCCCCTGAAAATTGCTTGACGCCCCCTCGGTTAAGAACCGCTGCCCTAGAACATTTAAAGCGTTGAAATGCAAGCACCCGTAGGTCGACAAAAGTAATAGACACTTTTAATAGGAACGCCATTGGAAAAACTTAATTCATTCATTTTCCCACCCGATTTTCCTTTCCGGACGGTCCGGGGGGGAGCAGCCCCAGAAAAACTCCAAATACCCTACGGTTTTCAGCAACCTCTCGAAGTACTCTTGGCCCCACACCAAGACCATGCCAAACAAATCTGGGGATGTAATCATACAATCACACCACCTGGTTCATGTTCGTCATCTGGGCCATTTTCCCATGGGTGTAGCCAGGAGAACCTGCTGCATCAATCTTTCATGGAGCATTCTGGTCACGTGGACGACTTATCTGAGACCTCTCGATTCGGACGAGAAGTGACTCGACATTCAGGGCTATACGAATTTCACAGCTGCGCACTTTGTCGCGAAGTGTCAAACCGTGAACTCTTCGCAAAAATCACATCTCTGCCACTTGTATTTGAGATAGCACTCTTTCAATGCGATTTTTCGAACGTGCACCCTGCTTAAATCCCGAAAGCGGTCAAGGACCTATTGTCACTCGTGCAACGACCGATACGCGATAGCATTGATTAATTTTGCTAATTTCAACATCATACCGTTGGACTGAGCGGCCGCGCCATTTGCACAGCAAGTTTTGCGATATCAAGGGTAACCACCGGAAGGCGCTGCCGCGGCCACATTCATGTAGAAGAGGAAGATCAGATCTTCATCTGCAAGATCAGATCTAAATTGCGTACGACTCTTTTTAGCACCACGGCTTTATACTCGTTAAGAAACTAACTTGGGCACCACACACTCAGCGCCTTAGCATAAAGTGTCTTAACTATCATTTCTCTTAACTGGACAAGTATGACGATATTTTGTCCCTTCCGCCACATAAAACTCCCATGCAAGTAAACAACTTCAAACAGAAAAAAATCATATTCAATCATTCAGATGAAATTATATCGGAGAACTGTTTTTATCTTCAGCAAGACGTTCATGGGTTCATGCGCAAAGCACAAAAATAGTTGTTTTTCGAAACGACCCACCAATATATTAATTTAAATCTGTGGTTTTAGCGCTAATATTTTTAAAAATTTAATCCTTTCAACAACATGGTATTCTCATTTATAACCTAAAGGTAAAGAAAGGACTGTAGTTTGTTGAGTATACCAATAAGATGCTGTAGGTTTGATTATTCTAAAACGTTTTCTGCGTTTCGAAAAGTTTTTTCAAAAACGTTTTTCTATTTTCTGCAAAAACAATTTCCAAACGATAAAACAATAATGATGAAGTAAATACATGAACCAGGATGATGATCTGGGCCTATGCGACATCTCGTGGCATTGGTAGATTGCACATCTGCGAGGGTATGATGAATGCCACAAAATATACAGATGTGTTGAAAAATAAATTGGTCCCAAATACCCGGGGTTTTTTTGGAAAAGATAGCTAGACATTTCAGGATGATAATGCTCCTTACTATCTGGTGAATTTGGTAAAAAAGCTCTTAGAGTAGATGAGATGGACTGGCTTGCATGTCTTCAAGTTTCAATCCCATCGAAAATTTATGGCGTAGAGTACAGCACCGATGGCAAAAAAATCTAACCATTAAAAGAACTTTAAATGAAAAGATCCTCAGAGTTTAACGTCGCTTTGTGTTCTCCGGACGACTTCGCAACCTAATTATGCTAACATGCAAAGAAATTCGAGATAAACGATTCAGAATAAAGGACATACCACAAAGTTTTGATTCAAAATATGCTAACAAAATGGCATTGTCCTTTTTTAAGGCCACCAAATATTGAGAGTTGAAAGTGTTATAAAGTTTTGAAATAGAAGCAGTTAGATAATTTTTAGCGACTTATAAAATTCGTAACATAGTGTACCCTGGTTTGCAAACCATCATTTTTTTAAAAATTTGGGCAGTCATCCTTATTCTTGCTTAGCTCATAAACTACTCATTTAAACACTTCAGAAAGTACATCCATGGACTCGGCTTAACGTTCTGCGTTCAGTAAACATGCAGGGGTTGTAAGTTTCCAAATGCGAAAAAGTTTTCGTGAACGTCAAATTTAAGAAAAACTCAGGTGGTTTCATTATTTCTGCAGGCAGCACTGTAAGTTAAATGTAATTGCATTTAGGAAATATACTGTTTGTTAAAACAACAGGGCAGCATGCCTGTGCTGCATAAACATGGCCCAAAAGTCAATACTGAAACAACTGTAAATAATTTTATTGAGGGCTGTTGTCAAGCTGCAAATTTAATTTTAAGGCTTAGTCACTTCATCCATCAATATTATTTCAATGCGCCCATCACTTAGCGTAAGGAACTAGATGGCGTCACGTAAAGTTTACAAAAACGGTTCGATGGAATAAAAATTAGGTATCCACAATGTAAACATGCATTGTTATTGAAGTAACGTTTCGTCATTCAGAAATTTATTTTTCCTCTCAATGACTTCTTCATCTTTTACAAGATGTAAGTAAATGCTATTTTCATAAAAACAACAAGTAATTCATTGTTTTCTATCGCTTGCAATTAGCACAAAATACAATTAAACCAAGAAAAACACTCTGCATCATAGTGTGCACCTACAAAAGAGAAAGCCTAACACGTACATTAATTTTGCAGTGACTTACTCGGATGTCAATATGACCTGTCTCGAGGACAACCAGAAAGTTCTTCCAGCGCGGATCACCCCACCTCCTAGAGATTCGGCGTCGCCTAGATCAGGATTCTTTTCACTGGAAACAGCAACTGCTCAGTTTGCAATAACATCTGGAGGTAATAGTGCTTCTTTTTGATTACTGGTATAAGCGGTAAAAGATTTTGTTAAAGCCATAAATACTGTAAGGGGCAAGTCAAAATTGATTTTCTGCTCATTATTTTTCTGAATATGAGTTTTACTCCAAGTTTGAATACTGTTCTTGATGAGGCAAACCCAAGTTGTTTTTCTGGTAAAAAAGAGGATCACAAAAAGTAATGCATCTCATTGTTTCAGTTCTTGTTTTTCATGACAAATCATAACCTTTTGTTAAATCTTTCAAGAGTGAGCGTAGCCACGTGTGATTTTTTTTAATCAATGATGTATGTCAGTGTATTTATGTGACAAGACAAGAGAGAAGTATGCATGCAACACTTAGCCACAACTGAGTAAATATTTGCAGGAGCAATGAAGATATCAGCTATGAAAACGGAAGCAATTTTGCTAGAATGCATTGAATCATTGAAACCTTTCTGTAACACCGGAAACTTTAATATGATTCAAGGATCTGCTGATGAATTCAAAAATCTTTCCCAGAAAAACAAATCTTTAGCTGTATTTTCCAGCAGCGAAGTTCTGGGTTTATCCACGAGTGAACATGGCTCTGTCCGGGTTGCAATGGCCCAGTCCAAACCAAGTCAAAAATACTTGAACAGTTTAATTCCGTTGGGCAGTCGTTTTACATCAGACAATTTCAGGAATCATTATCAAGTGCCAGGTAGTGCACTGTTACACATTCACGCTGTACGCAAACGTAAGTATATAGAAGCAGGAATAAGGTACACAATGACCGTGGATACCACTGCAGTAATAAAGAAGACTTTGGAGTTTAATCCTGGATATGAAAAAGTGAATGAAATCGAAGTACGGTGTGTCTTTGTTGACAAGAAAAAAAATGAATTTTCATCAAGAGGCATGTCAGTAGAGAATGTCAACATGCCAAACGCCACTTGTACATCAAATCATTCATCAATGTTTTCAGTGCTATTGGTTATGCACAGTGTTACCGTACCACATGGAGTGAAGGTGAGATGCGTGATCGAAAAAGTTTCCTTAAAAGTTTCGTTTTAAACTCGTTCTGAATTTTTACGTAATATTTATGTAATACATTTATATTTTACCAACAGCTGTCAAACGTACTGAAAATCTTGTGAATACGGTTGCATTCTCCAGTTCTCTTTATATTTGATGCTGTGTGTCTAAGTTTGCACAATGCGTTTTTTCACCAAAGCTACAACCAGAATTGTCAACTAAAAACATAAAACAATTCTTAAAATAATTCTAGTCACTCGGATTTTTAGAGACCATAAATTGCGTCTGGGTGCACTTTGCAAAATTTAGTCAGTGGACCAAAGACTAATGTTACAATCGTCAGCTCGTTTCACGTTTGAAACATGCAATATCATCGCTGCTGCCACGTGGCACACCAGGAAAAGAATCGGTTATCGATCATATTTTGGATACATTATGTATATTCACCACAAAATGTAAAAATGGGCGTAAATGCTTTACTTGAAAAAGTATTACAGCTCTTTAAGGCATTCAGGTAGAAAAGCGGACATTTTTCTTACGTCATCAGAAGGAAACACTATTTGTGTTGCTTTTTTCAGTACAAACTTGCAATATTGCAGGTTGGTTTGTCTTATTTGGCAAAAAAATTTTTCTTGGAAAACGCAAAAACACTGTGAAATTACTCCTTTTCCACAAAAATGTTTATCAAAAACAGGATGTTCAAACTCACATGGGCGACGGAATGGGGCAGGAGGGCCAAGTTTTCGGAATGGGGCTGGAAGGCCAAGACCCCCTAGTTTTCAAAATGTGATATTTTGCTATTGATATTTTGCTACTTTTTACTAAAAAATATATTTCTCTCAGATCCGGAGTTGGTAAAATGAAATTTCTCCACAGTTGCCTCCCTANAAAAAATGTCTTGGCCACCCCAGGAAAAAAGTTGTTTCACAATATTCTTTTCAGCAGCTGCAGGGAACTAGCTAATATACGCAAGCAATTATATAAGGATAGTGGCAAAATTTAAAGTAACTTTTCTTTTTGCTACAAGCAATTATGGATGAGCGAAACGTGTCTAGTCTATTCTGTTTAACTGCAAGACAACACTACATTATCAAAAATCGGTTGCGACATTCTGTGATAAGCATGTGACTAACCGGGTCAATTAGGTCTAACAAGCGTGGTTTGCAGCAAAAATCAACCAAATAAATTTCTGAAATTTCAACCTTTGAAACCTTTTTTCTCTCGTCATAACAGCAACAATTTCATGAAACAAATGGAATTTTCCAATTGAACAGTGTCGGCAAAACTAACTCCGTTACGTCCATTATCTCCAAGTTTTCACATCAAAAAATATATTTTGAAAGTCAGTTCACAAAATTAGCAAATGTATTTATTGTAGGAAACTGGCATTGTTCAAATTCACAATTCCAAAGCAGCACTGTTTAAAAACAGTAGATTATATCAAAGGTTTGGAGCTTCTTGCTACAGGTAATTCATAAATTTTGAACATATGAGGATGCAATGCTAATAGGCTACTCCCTTAACATGGACCAAGTGCGGCAGAGCGCTCAGTGCCTGGCATCACACTGCGCTGTGCAAAACGACTTGTTTTTCCATCAACCTATTACAGCTAAAGCGCCGTGTGATTCGATGAAGCGTAATAACCGCAAATTGCTCAATCTTTATTCCGTGGGAGGCAAACAATGACTGTTCTCCAATGATAAACACACGAAGGTTAAAATGTGCCATAGAAACAGAAGCACCTAAATAAGCTTTGCATTGTTGGATATCATGAAATGTTTTTCTATGTCTTCAACCGCACAAAAGCTGCCGAGGCCGTAGGCGCATAAACAAAAGTATGTCTTTTCTTTCGAATTTTCGTTTGACCAGTAGTCGCCATGTAATGACCCAGCTTTGCCTAGTTCTTATATTCTTGTGCTCAATTAAACCGGTTTATCAAAACATGAAGTTTAACCATATTTTCTAGGTTTTGTCGTACGTTACAGAAGTGCTGTCTGTAATTTGCTTGACTGCGACATGTGCGATATTGATGCGGGTCAGGAAAACAGTGAGAAACGAACGAATCTCTGTGCAGACAAACTTGACTGTTGCTCTTGCTCTTTTCCATACTTTCACGTTACTCCAGGAAATTGCTTTACGCAACAAACTTCTTTGTGAAATGGACACAGTTTTGGTTCACGTCTTTTTGCTANCATCTGGTGAGCCANGTTTGAATTTCTTGTTGTAATCATATTTAAATTTCAGCAGGACTGAGGTGGTTGTGAAATCAGCACATTACACACAAAGGACGGTTAATACAGTGCTTCCTCAATTACCCGAACCTCGATTAACAGGCATTCGATTGTTCTGTCACCTTCCATATTGGTAGGACTTAGCGAGTTAGCTGCAAAAACGCAAATCTTCCCGCAGTCAATCTAATGAGATGATTTTTGTTGGCACAAACATTAAACAGTTTCATGTAAATTAAAGTTAAAGCACTGATAAACCGAAAAAGCCACACAGCTCAGGTGTATTTAAAAAAGAACAATGTTGGTATAATATGCCCAACTTTGTAAAAATTGTTCCCACCATAACCAAAGCTTACGCAAACGTGTTAGGTGCACAGGCACGCGTTTGAACAACTCAGAAACAGTTCCCAAGCTCATATCACCCTAAAAAAGAAAGCTGTTTCATGTCAGAAAATTTGTATTACTGCATTTCAAAACCAAATACATGACCCTTCCCAAAAAACGCAGACAGTACGGTTCCAAACGGCACGAAAGATACAGGAAGACATCCGAAATTCCGCCGGTAGGCTTTATTGGTGGTCAGTACAAGACCCATAGCGCGATGTATTCGGAGCTGGTGGAAGTACATGCAAAAAAGTAAATTAGATTGAGACATGAAATTTTGCTATTTTTATGATATTTTGTGAATTCTTGCCCACAAGGTGTGTTTGGCCCAAAGTGGGCAATTTCCTTTACGATAATATCTGCCAATCTGTTGCACAGAATCGATCAAAAACAAGGAAATACAAAGTGATTTCAAACATGTAGTAGGGGCAACCCTTGTTTAGAGTCAACGCACCTGTAGCAAACCGGCCTCACACTTAGCCTCGCTATAACTGTTCACGTCACGCCTAACCGCAGCCAACAATCACGAAACACAGTTGCAGTTCCACGTAAACTTGTTGTGTACACGTGAAGAAGTTTTTCCGATCACGACAAGTTCACTCTCAAGTTCCACGGTCAGTTTAAGCCTCACCACTCGGCTTGTAAAAGGCTGAGGCCATGAGGTTTCACAGCAAAGTTTCACAATCGTTTGTGACCCAATAAGCAGAGAGGCAAAAAGGTATGCAAGAGACGGGAAAAATTCCACACTTCCCCAAAAATTGTCACGATCACGTGCAATTTCACAGTCAGGAAAAAAATTTTCCTGACTCCCGGCGAGTATCTCATCATAGGGCAGGGGTGGCCAATCCTGTTCTGTGTATGAGCGGCATATCGTAAAATCAAGTTACAAAGAGCAGCAACATAAAATCTAAGAAGACGAATTTAATTGCGATTACATCATCATTCCTTTATGTAACGACTTTCAAAATTAATAATGTACAGCACGCTAGCCACTACAGTACCATTTTACAAAATTTGTACGCTTTGCAATAGATATAAAGAACAAATATTTAAATTTTCGCAAAGCTCAAAGAGCCGCCTGCAAAATTTCGAAGAGCCGCATGCGCCTCGCGAGCCGCAGTGTGGCCACCTCTGTCATAGGGCAACGAAAAACACGAGTTCAAACACATGCAATGCAACCATCACGACATTAGCTTGAAATTCGCGATGCGTTCGTAGTTGTTTCGGTCCCTCCAGTTGCTTCGCCGTCACGGCCTCGCTGCTACGAACCATTCGACCTGAAGTCACGGCCTTACCGCAACGAATCACTTGTCCAGACATCGCAGCTTCACAGCAACGAATTGTTCCCCGAAAAGTTCGCAGCATCACTGCAACAAATCATTCACCAAGCGACCGCAGCACCACTGCAACGACTCGTTCACCAAGAGGTCACAGCGTCACTACAACAAATCAAAAACCATGCGGTCGCAGCATCACTGCAACAAATCATTCACCCAGGGGGTCACAGTATCACTGTAACGAAACAATTGACCAGCGGTTGCAGATTAGCTGCAACGATTCGTTCGCTGCTCGATCGGACGCTCTTCTAATCCGGTTGCTCATTGGAGATGACTGCTTGATGCAGGTTGAAAGCTGCACAACTAAGAGATAAAGTTGCGCCAAACAGGTGGACTTTCAATCGGTACGCTATTGCTTCTTCCGTAATAGCACCGTCACACCACCACCACAAGACGTGAAAGCAGTTCCGCTGACAAACACGAACCCGGTAAAACATTGCTCCCGCAACAGCTACCACCGTTACAGATTCTTTACGAAGTCTGAGCAAAACTTCATCAAAGCGGTTATTCAAATGAGGGCCTTGCATCAATACCTGATTGAGAGACACTCAAGTCCTCTGTATTGCGCTCACAGTCAAATACCACATAGCAGCTTATCAGCTCTTTTGTCGTTGACAACGCAATGATGCGGTATATTCCATACCTGGTCGTCTGTGTGTATTTCAATTTCTGGGACCTTTTCCACATGGCCCATATCTATTGCTACCTGCATTTGCTCAACATATTTTTCGCGAATCTGAGGGTTCTTCAACAACCGCCGCTTCAAGCAAGCTTATCTCTTTTTAGCCATGTCTAGATTATTGGGCCGTATTTGATAATTGTATTTCCACGGCAGTGGCACTTGGTAGTGCCCGTGAACAAATTCTACCCACTGCTCCATGGAAAACAACACGCGCCTGTCTTCTATCGACAGAGACGAGATGCCACTTCTCATACAATCATCGTCCAAACCGTGATCACCAGCACATGCATCGCTTTCGTTGCGTGAAAACATTGCCTGGGCAGCAGGCCCGTTACCAGCTTGGGACACCAGGTGGGG
>JGI24022J15233_10000606_pt1 | contig 24389 bp, 15 predicted proteins | sample Ectturendosymbi2_FD_15233 | JGI IMG/M metagenome (IMG submission 15233)
AGAAATGGTTTATTTAAAGGTTGTACAAAAAATCACCCCAATGGACGCTTCTGTGTCGGAAACCATCGATCAAAAAACGTATCTGAAGAAATTTAGGGGGGGCTTCAGCCCCCTTAGCCCCCCCTGGATCCGCCTATGGAATGGCCCCAAATACAGAATGCCACTGACAAGAAATTAGATTTCTAGTTTTTAGTAGCACTTGAAACGCCGCTAGGAAATGTGAACCACACTGCCAAACAAGTATCATCGCAGTACTTAGATTTTTAGTCAAGTATGTTTACGTGCAGATCATTTACCTGTAAGTTTGCGTTGTTCCGGAAGACTTGAAGCGGAATGCCTTCACTTCTCAGGTTGTTTTTCCTCAACGTTAGGTGGCGCAGTTGAGGCGTTCTTGAGAGTGAGTACGGTGGAATGCGTGAAACGTTGTTTTCGCACAAGATCAACATTGTTAGGTTCCTGTGAATAGAAGAGCTTCCCGTTAAATGACGAATGTTCCAGAAACACGGCCAACGTAAAAAAAAATTTCAAAAGCGATGTTTCCATAACTCTGACTTATCATAACAAGTGCATTAACACCTGTGTTCGGGTTTTGTTTTTCTGTGCAAATTGATCAAAGCTTCAACGTGGCTAAGCAGGGAAATGTTTAAACTTTGCAATTATTCGTTGAAGTGAATTTTTTCTTGTTTTTCTCTAACGAAGGCAACCAACCGTAAAACGTAGGTGGAAGCCTGCTCATTGGCGAGATCCAAGGTGTTGGTTAGACTTGATCACAGACGCATTTCGAACCATGAACGCATCCGTTTTGTTCTGCGTTCAATTTTTTTGCTCTCAGGTCATAACTTTTAGGTCTCGCATTTTAACACAACTTACGACTCTGGTGTCTTCAGATGATATTTCTGTTGTTAGATGGTGTTTTTAGGTGTACAAAAATTTTGTTTATAGAAAGTGTTGTTAGGTACAATATGGTTGTTAACTTGATGTAAAAAACACGTGTCTTTCAGGTTCGCTGAATGATAAAGCATTTGATAATTAGCGAATCAGTCTCATTTCTCATAAAAATTTTGCAGGGATTATAAACCAAAAATTTGGCAACTGAACCAATGACACCAATTTTTTGAGTTGTTAATGATACGCATCATAGGCAAAAAGTCCCGGCCGTTTAATTCCTTTATTACAAACAAATAATAATGTACAGTGTGACAAAAAATCGTCTGAAGAGATTAGGCTTTTTTAGCAGTTCCATTGGTTCTCATTCGTGGTTGAACTCGCTTCGAAGACGTGTGACATCAGATTATGCAGGCCAGACACAGTAGTGTAGCCAGCCCAAACTTTTAGGAGGGGCCAAGTAGATTTGACTTTGAAGCGAGCAACAGTATTTAGTGCGAGACACCGCCTCGCGAAGCACAAAAGGACAAGATACTGTATGCTAGAAATTTGGGGCGCTTGGCCCCCAGACTACGCCTATGGCCAGACATGTCCCGATCACAGTGCTTAGTTTAGGTCTGGTGGTAAAAGTTTACATAAAATATTCTGAATTTTCATGTGCAGAACAAGTCAAATTACTTTGCGCTGATTGGTAGACCTGTATGGTTTTTTGGTCACAAACAGCAGCGAAGTGATCTTCTTAAGCATCACTTCACTATGACAACTCTTGTGCTTCTTAGCGAAGCCGGGGGTTTCCACCTCTTAAAACGGATCCCTACATCTAACCAGGATCGACGTCGAATGCTTTTTATCTACACCGCAGGTCTACACCAGACTAGCACAACTAGATAATTCAAGTTATCTAATTTTACAAATTATAGCGAAACGCCGGTAATTTTAATCCAATTTGCGATAAGGTTGTGCTGTCAAATTTTACTTCTAACTTCTTTCTGATTTTACCGCCGACAATGCTGCATTGTCCAACGACGTTTTTAGCAAACGATGCAAGAACGCACCTGGCGCAAGGAAACCGCAAAGAAAAGTTCAAAGTGCCACCACCACATCACTTAAACTTCCCTTAAGGTTATAGTTGTCATTGTGACAAAACAGTCGCTAGTAGGTAGAGGAGAAAGGGATTGTTGAACAATTTTTTTTGCATATTTACCATAGTTCCTAATGTGGAAGCAATAGAAACGTAAACTGGGACATTTGGTGGTGAAATCTGTTTAACACATTTACACGCATATTGCTTGAAATAGCTTTTTATATTCTTTACAGAAATTTAAGAGCAAAACATCACTTTTGTGGTTCAACGTACCCGATGCGTGGTGTAAGTTGAACGAGTTAGTAGGGAACGTTGAAGCTAAATGAAGATATGTCACATAAAACGAATTGACGCAGAAAGAAAAAGCGGAATTTTTCATTTGAGTAAACTTATCCTATTTTTGAAGTCCATTGCAAACACATCTAACAATTAATGCAGTATGACATGGTGGAATACTTCCAGTCAAGTTCATTTATTTGATTCCGGAGGTCCGTGGTAAACACACAATTCTTCTGTCTTTTCGTCGTTCTAGTGACATCTGGAAACGGACCTATCTTTGCTATGGCACTTTTTGGAAGGAGCATTTGCCACCAACCTTGATAATGAAGGTTGTTTTCCTGCTGCGGGATCATTTCTTATACTTTTCAAAAATTTTCCTTCACATTCTCCGGTTATGCCATAAATAGCTTAGGCGAATGAATTCCGATTTGCTATGAATTGAACTTGATTTGATTAAATACAATTGTAGGTCGGAGTGTAGTTTAATTTGACGTTATCATGAATTCAGTAATTCTAATTCTAGTCCAATTTGGGGAACTGAGTAGCTATAATTTAAATTCTAATCTAATTTGTAAAGCCTGAAGGAATCTAGTTGTCCAATCCGGTCTACACGGGCTGTCAAAAACTTAAGTATCTGCTGTTTCAGTCGGTAGCAGCATGTTTCCTTTCATAGCACATGTCACACAGCAAAAGCTGTTTCTGGGGCCCAGATTACAACTTTCAGCCAAAAATGTTAAGGCAACCGAAATAGCAATCTGTGTTGAGACTAGTAATCTGTCACGAGTTTTAAGACTGCAAAACTTAGTTATAGCTGGCGTGCAACTAGTTTTTCCCATGATAGTAACCTATGGTCAGGCAACCGGTATCCGCTCTCCATGGTTACTAGAGAATCGCAGGATTAGCAGCAGAGTGACCAGAACCCATCATTATGTTTGCGGATAGTTGTGGGGCTTGTGGGATTTCTGTTTGACACCTCGCATAGTGAGAACCCCAGACAAATTCAAACGAATATGACCCAATAACTAACCGATCTATGATGTAAAGCAAAACGCATTGATCTTCTGGGTGCCTTGCAATCCATTCGACACAGAACGGCTTCGTCTTGGCGAACACTATACTAACTATGATTTTATGTGCCGTGCAACCCACAATTTAAATTGCAGTTCATAACAGTTGTTATTTTTGTTTAAAAGGCTTTAAAATAGATCTGTCAACGTTACATGCTCACCTCGGTAGTACTGGCACAGCTCGTAGCTTGTTTCCAGAAAAATCAATTCTTCGTAACCCTCCAAGCTTGCGCAGGGCGCCTCTTGCGATACCTCGGTTGTTCAATTTGTTGTAACGCAAGTCAAGGTCGCGCAACTTCCTGGTCTTTCTGAATGCTTCGTTTGTAATTGTTTTTATCTTGTTGTTCATTAGTACCAAAACGTGCAAGCTGGTGAACAAATCGGACTGGTTTTAAACTTTCAGATACGGTTTATTTGTGATAAGGCAAAGAAGCTCGAAAGTTTTTCGAGTCGTTACTGCGTGGAAATGATGAGAACATTCCTGGTTCTGGTTTTCACTCGAGTGATTATAAATCAAGTGCATCTTAAATGTAGATATGGTTTCACAGAAAAACTACATAGTGGTATTGTCATTTCTCGCGTTAGTTTTCTCCAACATTGTTATACTTCACTTAAACACGTGCATTACTCTGGTTTCACAGATTAAAGCTCGGGTTTCGAATTTTGTAACAAATCTTAGACTGGTTTGAAATAATTGGATACTTAGCAGCAACAACAAAAAGTTAATAAAAGGCTTTAACCGACATGCATTGGTAATCGTTGAACGTAACCAAATTCTAACTCAGTCACAGTTTTATTACAGAGAGTAAATGCGACAGGAAACGTTAAACTTATTTCTTCGCTACTGTCCTGTTCGAATTTTGCATATTTTTCTAGCGTTCATAAGGGTACACCCAAATTGTAATTGCAAAGCGATTTTCAAAAGCTCTTTTGCGGTGTAAAGTATTTTAATGTGCGTATTATGCGAACTTCGTAAAGTTCTCATCCGATTGCCAACTCAAAAAGCCTAAAAACTAAAAAATTGATAAATGTCCTTTTTTAGGTAAGAAAGGATCTGTGCACGCCTTTCAAATATTCTGTTACAGCATTGTTTAAACTATGGTATGTGTCTTTGAAGCGTAAAAGATTTGATTAATTCTAGCCTTTACGCTGATTGAAGAAGTTCAGTGATATCCACAAAGATGCAATTTTAATTTTCCAACGAAGATTATTAAAACATTTTGCTGTAATCTGAATGGTGCGCTGAGCCCTATTGCTTACTTTCGTGGTAAATGATGTGGAACGATTGTCAGCTCGTTTCTGAAAATATGTAGAGTGTGGAGATGATTCATTTTTGAGAAAACCTTGGGCTCGAGATCGCTTGATTTGATTTGATTCTGATGAAGAAGGAGACATTCCAACCTCTGTCAGGTATAAAAGTTGAATTTAAGACGATGTCAATGCGAAATACTGTAAGAAAAAATCCTTTTCATTCATTTTGTTTTAACCATTCAACTAATTTTGCATTCTGCAAAAATAACATCGTAATACATGTTTCGTGTGCGTCTGCGTTGAATCAAACAAAGTTAGGAAGTAAAGACGGACAACCTGTCTTGCATCTGCGCAACTGTTCACCATCAACATCGCTGCGAGCCGTGGTATAAACTTTGGTTTTGGGAAAATTTAGTTTTTCCTTCACACTCGCGTGGCTGCCATCGAAATCCACTTCACCTGATTGATGTTAACGGTACGTGAACTTGGCCGATGAAAAATGAAACAGGCGAATATTTTTAGCGCATTTGAACACTTAGGCTGCGGACAGTTTTGTAGCGCAGGCCACTAAACTTTGCTGAACTTGTTTACTTCTAGTCTATAGTTACAGCGAACGAAGGCCAGTCTTGTCAACTTAGCTAAACAACTGCGAGAGTTGAGGAGAAAGGTCAAATCACTGAAGTAATCTTAATGGAACTATGTCATGTTTTCGACTCTAGCCTTTAAAAAGATCTCCCGCAAATTGCTATCTGATCAGGGATTTAAGTGAAGCAGCAGTTCTTTCAAACGGTTTCTTCGCACGCGGAAAATAACGACAAACACAATTGCCGACATGCTATCGCGGTATGTTGCTCGTGAAATGAAAACAACACCATAATTGTGAAAAAGAGATAAAAGCTGTAGATTTTGTGATTAACACAAATATTTTATTGCTGCATTATAAGAATCTTACGTCATTTGTCAAATATAGCTTTTTATTAGCATATCAGCAGCATTGCCTAAGCCTTTGATCTTCAGTTTCAACTATATGTTGATATCAATGCGTCTTTGCTTTGGGAATTGTCTGTAGAATTTCTTTTGAAATATCCAGTCTAACGAAGACAAGCATTTTAAATCACAGTTGTTTGGCAGACTGTCAGCGTGATATCAGTCTTTCCATAAACAAACGTTTTGGTTAAAATCAAAGAAGATTTTTTCACCTACAAGTTTACGAAAACGCACAAAAGAATATATTAAAATCGCTGATTTAAACACTTTTGAAGGTTGGTTCAATAAACAAAAGAGTCAAAACTACGACACCACATATTCCTGCAAGGATTGGTCACATAGGCAGAGATGAAACTGAGGATATATTAGGTAAATGTAGATTATGCATTCTTTAACAACAATGCAAAAGAGACAACGTCTTCAACAAAACTATACAACAAAATTTCCCTATTAAATTTTTCCCAAATTAACACGTAACATTCAGACCTAAGATAAGTCAATGACAGTCCTCAACTTCTTATAATTTTACCTCTTTCAACCCCCTCCATATCATATGCCATGGATGAAAATGAACACTGTTGGTAAGAGGTGACAAACACCAAACATTCGGGGAAGTTGGACTCACCCTAAGCCTGTCCAAAGCTTGCTTGGATACGCTGGATATTCTGTTTTTTTCAAGATGTAGTCTTCTTAACTTCGTGGGAAGATGCATTGGGATTGAGGTTAATTCGTTGTCTGATAAATCAATGTATTCAATCCTGCACAAAAAGAATTTTCAAAAAGGTGGCATCAACAAATTTGAGAAACGAAAGTATCAGTCAAAAGTTCTGTCATTTCTCTGATGCCATTAAATTTATCCCATCGCATCATCGATTAAACGCGAATACATTTTCGGCAAATAAAGGCTGCACAAACATGAACGGCAATAAGGTCGCTTTGCCCTTCTTGTTAAAGTAGCCTTAAACGGTAACGTAATCATGCCTTTGCTATAAAAGATGAGCAAAATAGATACTGCTGGTGAAAGCAGTGCTTTGAAACATGTGAAAGAGTTCGTTTTAATAGTGCATGAAACTAATTTACCAATGTGTTGCCAAAAGTTCTCTTCTAATTTGTGCCACTTTGAAAAGCTAATGCTGTATTGTCATAACGGCAGTTAACGAGAGCAAATCTTTTGACAATGATGCCGTGATGGTATCAGCAGTTTGCAAACTAAAAACGTAACGTTTAAACATCCTATTGACGGTTACCAGTAGAAATCGTATTTCTAATGTTTCTAACCGTCGAAGTCCAGCGAAAGATTTCTTGGCCAAACCATCATCAGATATATGATTCTTCTGCATGAACAGCATCCGAATTTTCTTCGCCCTGCGAAAAACGTTTTCTGGAATGGCTCTGATGGCATTGCTTTGAAGATATATCTGAAAAAACAATCGCAGATTCAGAAGATCTTCCACAACTCATGCAAAACCTTGCCAGAATCTAGACAGGTGTGCAGTCTGTTTTTTTGCTTGATTGCACAGATTTTTCTCCAATTTTCTGAATAAATTGGTAGTTTGGGAAAAATAGATATGTGATATAAACGAAGCCGTTTAGAAATTATTTTAGCTTTCTTTTTCACGAAATGCCACGTTGTTTTTCTGTATCGCTGATAAACGAACCGTGAAAGCCCGAAACATTTTTGCTTCACATGGTGGTAACCTCACACCTGTTTATCACTACACTGATGTATCTGGATGTTTAGGGGGAAGCTATACTTTAATAAAAAGCGGCATTATTTTCTACAAAGTTTCGCAAAGCTTCACACGTTGTACTGAAGCGACAAGCAATTTATGAATCTAACGCAAATCGGTCCTCCTTTCCGTTCCGAAACAAGGTTTGCTGCAGAATCAGGCATTTTAATTTCGTCTTACCGGAAAATGAATTATTGTGAAATCACTGGAAATATGCAATTTGTATAAGAACAAATTTGCTATATGTTTTTGTCATCCAAGAAATATATGGAAATCCAGCCTGTGATCATAAAAAATACATGAATGACCAGTCAACTCCCGACGAACAGGCTCCCAGTCTTTAAAACAATTTCTTTAAAAAATGAAACTATAGCCTATTCTAAAGCAGTTTTTGTCAACCTTTTTCATCTCGAGGAGCCCCAAGTCACATTTTAATTTTTTGCAGACCCTCGAATTCTCTAAACCAGGGTCAAACATTTCGGTCAGAGGTCAAACTTTTCGGTCAGAGGGCCACATAAGCTACTATACCACGGTTCGAGAGCCGGACATCTTACGTAATGCAATTGTTTCGAGATATGTTACATTCTACCAAATCAACAAATGTTTCGCAAATATACTATTTTTTCTTTATTGATAAAATGTCCTTGCGCCCGAATGAAATGCTTTCGCGGGCTGGACGGAAAGCACCGTGGGCCAGATTTGGCCTGTGGGTGGTAGTTTGGATACCCTTCTCTAAACAACGAATAAAACAATTAGCGGCCTACACATGAATGAAATATACAAGTCTTTTATTCACGTCAATGCACGTGCAAAACTTAAGCAGAAAATTTCATGGACAGTGGACTATTATATTATGAAGGTAGTATTGGAATTACCAGTTTAGACCTAGAGCTGCATGTCACGCTACTGCATGTCACGCTACAGGTGTGGTGCGATTTAGCTGAACAATAGCCCAACAAGGGGCAGATAAAAACTAACGCATTTTCTTGATTGGATTTTGGTTTACGGACCCCCTAAAATACATTCATGGCCACCTAATGGGCTCACGTACCTCAGGTTAAGAACCCCTACTCTACAGGCAGAAAGAAGTCATTCGCTTTCTCCTGCTCAAGAGCTTGTTACGGCCCTAATACTAATATGAATAACATATTGTAGCCATCAGCAAAGAACCATGGGTTTTGAAAATTGAAAAAGTTGCTTAAGCATGTTGACCAGTTACCGATCAAGAGAAATTTGCCTAAAATCTTCGAGGACTTTCTTAAGATCTCTGACTGTACGAATTTGTACGCAATTGCCTGGTTTGAAAAGATTCCCGACGTGCACCACAGGCACGCCAAGATGCCTATGCTTGAAAGAGCATGAAAATTACGAAGGAATCACACCTGATTGCAGTGACAGGTGTGCTTGACGTGTTGTTATCTGCGAATTCGTGCTCATAAGCAGCTTTGGAAAGTTGAACAAAATCAATTCTTTTTTTAGAAAAACCCCAAATGCGGTAGTTTCGGAGGTGGAATAAAGTAGAATGATGCATATATGTACTTGTATTCATAACAATATTGCCGAAATATTTCCCTGACACATCAGCTGATCGAGCTGTTAAACTTAAGCAAAACGTTGCCTTGTATAGGAATAAAAAGATCGTATTCGCGCACTTAACATCGAAAAGCATCATGGCGTTTTTGGCATAGCTTGTACTACTGTATGTTCCGCTTTAAGTACAACTCATTGTAAGTGCTCCAAAACCTGTTCGCGGCTTCCGAGACCTTGGTTAGGGTCGAGTGCATTCTAAACGCAGGACGTTCAGCAAACGGCAAAACCGCTTTTGATGCGCTGTTGGGCACGTTTCAAGTCGTCGCTTTTACATCTAAAACTTTCGCTTCGGTCAATAGATCTTCCGAACGCAAGCACTACAATCAATTGCGGTTCACTGCAACGGGGAGATGAGGCAATGTTTTGTAGCTACGCTGTGCTTGTTACCGGATAAATGTGCTCGTCAAAACCCTTGTAAAGCAAGATGTCTCATCAGTTTTGGATGTTTCGGTACATTCTTGTTTTTTTCAATTGTACGGTTAAATCGAGGTCATTGGTGACAACATTGTCAAAAGATTTGCAGTAATCGTTTTCGTTGTTCTCCAACAGTCAATTGTAGCGACAGTTTTTGGTCGAAAATTGAATGAAAAATCGCTTGATTGAACTTTTGTTTACCAGAATTTTGAACGTTCGGAGAAGTCTTTTTCTCCACATATTTTCAATCTTCGCTTTATTAGTCACGATCTTTTCAACGATCACCGGACGTCTGGTATATAGATTCATGTTGGAAGCAGATATGCTGCTTGAAAGCATGAACTTGTAGCACAAGCCAATATATCTGCCAACAGTTTAGCACCACAACTATAAGATGTTGTCTATTTAAAGTACCCTAAGCAGGGACGTAAGTGCTAGAGATTGATGTTAGAAAGTGCTGCAATATTCTTGGAGATGGAATTTTTATCACGTACCTTTCATTTAGATCTTCGCATGTCTTGCTGTTTGTCAAACGTTTTTACCTACTTTCCGATAAAACCTCAGCGTATTTATAAAAATCAAGCCAATGTTAACTTGGATGCACTAGTTAAAAGTAGCAACGAAAGCAAGCCAACAGTTGTTTATTGGAGAAACTGTCATAACAACGACAGAAAATGCAAAAGGAGTATTAACGAAAGAAATCAAGCTTTTCTGTCGTTCTGCTTCATTCGAGAATTCATTCAATTTTTCGTGCCAGATCATTTGTTCCTTTTGCGTATTGTTTTTAAATATTCTTCCCTCAAACAAAGTCTTGAAATTTTATGCAGCATCTTCAAAAACGAATAAGCCTGGAAATTATAAGAGAAAACAGAAGAATTTTTCTATCATTTACTTTTTTGAAAAGCTTCCGCCTCCACTAAATGGTTTGCAAATCCCAAATTCTGAAAATATTAGTTTTCGAAAATATTCTTAGGATGCAATTTATGTATAGTTGGTTGTTAAACGAAAACTTTGATAAAAAGGCAATATAGCCTCCTGCCAAAAATAAGGCATGCAAACGTCGCTTCTATATGTTCAAAGCATGAACTATCTCACCCGCTCCGCTGAAGCAGGAAGAGGTGGAATTTCAGTGAGCTCGTTGTTGGACAGTGTCACATCTCTCAAACTGCTCATGCCCTTGAAAACTTCTGGACTCAAACCGGGCCTAGCTAGTTGGTTGTCGTGCAAATAGAGATGGCGCATCAGTTTCTTAAACGCCAGTGCATGTGGATCTATCTGTGTGATTTCATTTCCTGTAAAAATAATAAAATTCAAATCAAGTCTACCTTACAGTTGTACAGTGGCGTAACCAGCCCAAAAACGTGGGGGGCAAAAAATTGGGGAGGCCAAATGTTTGATTTGAGGCGAATAACACTGTTTTGTTTGGAAAAACGCCTCTCAAAGCACAAGATGACTATATTTTCTAAAAATGTTTTGGGGGCATGGCCCCCTTGGCTACGCCTATGTAGTTGCATCTTGATAGACTGCTCATTAATGGAACCATTGCAGTATGTTTAAATGTTACAACGTGCTACAACCCAATTTTTGGTAATTTTTCTTTGTTGCGCCTTTGCGAGTGTAGGGTTTGGGTGCAGACAATAAGCACATGGAAAGATTGATACAAGGTTGCAGCAGTTACTTCATACAATTCATACAACGCTGCTATGATTCCTAGTCCCATTAACAGATCTATCATTTTCAAGCTTCATGTGCAGTAAAATCGGGTTTCTCATTTGCGTTTACAATAACTACGTTGATTTTTGTAGCTGGGAAAATGGGCGTCGGAAGGATTTTTTCCAGGGGCGCAACAGTGGCTTTTTCCAGGGTGCGACCAGAAGATCGTATTCTGGAGAGAAACAGTGGTGAAATTTCATTTTACCAACTTGAAACTTAGAGAATACATTTTTCTACTAAGAGTTAATAAGAAAATATCAAATTTTAAAATCCAGTGGGGGGCCAAGGACCCATCTGCACTTCCCTTCCGAGGCCCATGTCTGTGCACATATTGCAATAGAGAGTAGAATTGCCAATCCTGTGAGACCCAATAACGATATTTATGATGACCGACTTTCTTTTCTTGTTGAGTCGGATATACGTTGAAAAATGCTTGACAATGGCAGTGATGCTTACAACCTTAGGTTCTTAGTGGGGTCTTAACCTGTTTTAAACAAGTATCTGTAAACTGGAATAATTACAAACATTGCTACAACGCACATTTTTCCAATTCATTGAAAAACGCTGCAATATGCAAAATTTATGACACAAAAATGATGTTGACCTGATGAGAGCAAAATCGTGACAGGCCATGCGCATAGAAACGAAAAATGGCTGGTTAGTGCGGTCGTGATGTAATTAATGTAAATTGTGGTCAATGTTTGCAAGAGCAAATTTTATGAGTCTCTAAACACAACAGTGATACGGCATTGAGGTTAGGTTAGCAACATATGAATAAAAAACTTACTGTCTGAATTTAGTGAGATATTATGATAAATCACATTTGTTTTCACCTTGTTTAGAATGTAACATAGGTCACCAAGATTTTAACTCCATTTTTTCACATATAATTTTTTTTTCAAACAAAACAGTCTTTTCAGGTTCAACTGGTTGGCAGTTTTATTGCTGTGTTGGCTAGTCCGAGATTATTCATTTATTTTTTCCATGCTGCGCTTGAGCAGGCCGCCATCATGCAAGCTCTTATACCAAGCGGCTCTTGGAATAAATGCCATTTGCTTTGTTCCAAAACAAAACTCAAAAGGACGAGTTCTTATTTTTTACTCACACCACCGAAGTCGATAGAAAGATATTTTCACTAGCCACAAACTTGTTGTTCCAAAGCAAACGCTTGGTTATTTACATCTACATTTCAATTAGCTGACCACATGTTAACGGTCACGACAGTTTACCAGACTAGAAAGTGGACACACTTTCAATTCGAACCATTTTTGGGCTTGTCAGGTCCGTTTAAGATAAAGCGTTCCTACCTGACAAATGCAAAGTGATAAGAGTATCGGGAAGATCGTCCGGAACCTTTTGAAGACGGTTTCCAGTTAGATAAAGGTGATGCAGATCTGTCAGTGGAGCGAACACCCTTTGTGGGAGCCCTTCATCGGAAAGTCGATTGTATTGAAGGTCAAGCGTTCGTACCAGAGGGCAGTCGTTGAAACTTTTTGATGGAAGTGATTGTAACCTGTTTCAATAACGTAGAAAATAAACAACAACATATATGGCGTATCGTTCAAAAGATACGTCCTTCTTCAACTGATCACCACTGAACACAAGAACGTGACCGGCTGAGTAAGCAAGCAAGCAGATGGAGCAAACATGCATTTCCTCAAAAATGTTCCCATCAAGAATTTGACCTCGCAGCCTGTCTCTAATTCAACACCGTTAATACTGGTAGGGTAGCCATCGTGCGGTGATTCCAATCGGGTTACGACGAATTTAGGACGAAATGTTGCGTTTGTTTGAAAAAAGTTTTTCATAAAAATGTCAACTGAAATGACAAACAGCAACAATACAATATTACAAACTAAATGTTCTAATGACTGTTGGTTTTATCTTGAACTACTGTAATATAGTGAGTAAAGCGCAAATAACAGTACGAAACCAAGAAACAGGTTTTGGACTAGTTAGCAAGTTATTAAACAAGACAACTACACAATAAAAAGGCATTTAGTGAAGTTCTTAAGACACTGTTGAAAAAACCTGGTGCAATTTTCATGTTCATCCAAGTCATATTTCTACGAAATTTTCAGCTATGCCAGCAGCACCTGTTTTTGCTCAGCACTAGGTAAACCACTTGGTGAGATATGTTGACTGGAACAACATCCAGGTCCGCGGCACTGCAGTCCACTCGTTCGGGGGTCAAACAATGACACGCCAATGGACACTTGGGATGACTCGGATCGCCTGCGAACAAGTGACTCGCAAAATACTAGTTCGTGATATTGGCTATTACTTATCATAACTGAACAGTTCTCACAAAGCACGAAATGTCTGCGCCTGCAAGTGATCATGGGCTTATCAGCGATTACAATCAACGAGGCACGACGCGTAAGCCGCATGCTTTTGCAACCACATCAACTGGTAATGCGCCCTGTAATTTTGCCATTGTTTGCGTTCAAACTTTGTCAAGGCATATTATCTCTATCCGGAATGTCCACTCAGTTGTGTACGGTATTGCGTGTTTTACAACATCTTCGCTTGTTGATCATACAGCGACCAAGGGATGATTGCAACCAGTAGCCTATCCAGCCTAAACATTTTGGGGAGCCAAAATGTTTGATTTTAGGTGAATAACACTGTTTTGTTTGGGATACCGCCTCTCAAAGCACAAAATAACTATATGTTCTGAAAATTTGGAGAGGGGCATGGCTCCCTAGGTCCCCCATGGCTATGATTGCAACAAAAAACGATTGCGCAGAAAAGTATAGAGGATTTCGTTTCGCAAACATATCTTTACTCAAGGTTTAGAAATAACACAAGCTTCAAATAAGTACTCTCCACAATGGTGTCATGCAAGGAATCTATCGGCAAATTTTTAATAGGAGATCAATTTCACGTAAAATTACGCATCCTCAGCTTCGTGATTTAAGCCAAAGTTTTCTTTATTTGCTTGGAGTTAGTCGGAAAAGTGATTGGCAAACTAAGCAAGACTAGCTACCTCTTATTGGCTTCTCCACCAGTTTGGTGTTTGTAAACAGAAAGGAAATTTTTTTCACGCCATATACGCGCAAACAGTTACTTAGTAGTATGCAATTGGTGTTACAGTAGTATTGCTGAAAAGATGCTTTATACTTTCGTTTCAAAATGGTCGTAAGCTGCGTTTGGTCGGACCAGTGACCTACAGTTTGCCATAAGTGCTGCACATTCATAACCATTGCTAATAGTGGTGTGTTGTGTTCTACGAGCATATTCAACTTTACGGCGTTCTGATATATTTTCTTTAATACAATTTTTTACCACCAATCGTATTTTGTACAAATCAAAGTTCGATTTGTACAAAACACGATTTTAATGTGCACTGTCAACATGCCTACAAAAAACTTTGTTCCATTAAAAATTGCAAACAAGGTTGGAAGGGGTGTAGAGCTGCACACCAGCAAGCACATGCTTTGTTTTGATGAATGTTAAGTCGGCGTTATATCAGGTTCGATTATGTGCATGATCTTGCTATTGTTGGGATGCTGCATACATTTTCAGGAAATGAGTTTGTCAAAATACGGAGCTCACAGGTAATCTTACCTTCTCTTTTCAGCGGACTGCTCTGATGAAAGTCAAACTTCTCCACCACATTCCCCCACGAGGACTGGCTACCAGCCGTTAGAATACACAAGAAGTGAAACAGCAAGCTATTCATTTATGTGCTTACGTCATATTCTGACCTGCATGTGTAAAAGCCGTGAAATGCAAAGTCCACAAAACAATAATTCACACCCACCGTTTGTTTGTTGGGTCCAAATCACATTGTATGCAGAACAAATTCTTGTCTCGAGATGAAAACACAGACACGAATACAATCACAGAATTGCTGATCAAATTTTGCTTAGCGATTTCATCTTCATGAAGGAAAAGATATCCACTGCGTTCCGCAAGATAAATCTAAGGTATTTTTCTTAAACTATAAATTCGTATCTCAATCATTTTTAGAACAAGTTGTCGAGCTCCGCAAATCGCCTGCTACTTGCTTTTCTGTCTTTTTTCTGCATGCCGGGATATTGTCTCACAGTGTGCGGCACCGGAGAGAATGACTCTCGGCAAATATTTGCTTTCGCCTCGATGTTATGCGTCAAGTACGTATCATCAGTTTCAGGCAATCGCAGAACCCGTTCTCTGATATTTCTCTACCAGCGATATTGCAGCATCGTTCACAAAAAGCAAAAATGTTACCACTGTAGTAATCAAACCAGTTGCTCCAATAACTTAAGAGTGAGTAAAAACGAAAGAAAAATCGAAAATATTAATGGCAGATCGAAACGTTCTGCATTGCCGCAGGAAAAACGCAATGGTCGTTATAGTCGTTGCAGTATAAAGGCATAATTTACCTTTGCTTGCAAGCGTACTGCTTAATCCAGCGTTTGCAAATTGCCTGTCTCATAACGCCTAAATGTAAATTGTGAATGACACCTCATCCTGTGTTAAATGCCAATCTGAAACGTTTGTGCCTTTTCAATCACTTTCAACGTCTCGCTTTGACGCGCAGAGGGAAACGCCGTTGCCAGAAAATATGTCACTTTTTTAGCTCTCGCATACGCGTGTTTCCGACGCTTTAATTTTCGCTCGAAGAGAGCGTGACTAAATATAAGCGGGCAGATGACGATCTAACGAGCTGGCATAACCTCTTTCCACCATCACTATGCGGTTGGCTTGGTTTAACACTCAAGGTGGGTCGCGTTTCTGTGATATACAGGAGGTGCAAATAGAACATTATGTAGTGCATTACATCTTGCAACTCTTTCGCTTTCGAAAATTCACTATTTTCTGTGAATAAAACATCACGTTTTTTGTGGCACACAATGTTAGTTTGGAATTTATCATTTCCGCTAAATTTGAAATGCGTCTTGCAATAAGCGTTTCCAGCCAAGCCACCAACACACTTTTGCCCTTTGGTTTATGAAGAAAATTTATTTTGAAGAAATAACTTTGATATAAGAATGTTTGTACCTTCTACTCTTTTACACACACAGCAATTACCCATTTTGTTTGTTTATCGCTCACGCACATTTTCACGAATCAGAAGCTTATGGAACCAACCGTAAACAAGACTTAGACCTGGTTCGCTTGACGTTTTGAAATTCAATAAACTATTGAGGTCAATCATTAGCTTGTTTGACAGTGTAGGCTGCAGCTTAACGTCCAGTCATACATTAATCTGTTGTGAGCTCAAGCAATTTTAATAGGACCGATCAAGATATTTAACCACATTTTATTACCATAAGAGTTCAAAAAACATGAAACGCTTTTAAAAATCGAGACAGTGCCGTGTGTTTCAGTTATCTTGAAGAGGTCGAAGTACTCTCAGACATTTAACACTTGAAGCAAGATCACCACAGGCTGCTTTTGACATTAATGTCAGGACATGGATCCGCAGTGGTTCAAATTAAACTGTATTTTTCACTGCAAAGTTTGCAAGAACGCGGTGTGAGCAAAATTTCTACTTGGGCTTGACAACTATAAATTGTATGTTCTGCAAAAGTTTCCCAAATATTTGCAGCAACTAAATTCGAAAACTGTATCCACTCGGCACTTAGCAAAAAAATGTAATAAATGTAATAAGCTGCGTTAATTTCAGTACCTCAAGTGTCGGGGGACGTTGCCTGTGCTGGAAGGAAACTTGAAATTAAGTACTAGTCATCAACGCTAGTCTGCGTTACTAAGTGTTTTCGTTAAGGACAACATAGCCATCATCAAGTAACGAGGATGATTTTCCTAAAGAGCCAAATTCAAAAGCTGTTTGATGTAGAGCATGCAAGTTCAGCTGATTTACGTTCATCCAGCCCCTCAAAAAAATGCACCTCTCTGCCCTTGCAGCCACCTTTATAAATCAAGGAGCATTGAAACACGAAACAAGGCAGCTTTGCCATTTTCAGTTATTTTGTTTGAAAAAATTTTTGCAGCTGGTTATATCAAATCCCCCTTGTTCACACCTGTGTACAGCCAAAGTGATCCCATGATGAGCCAGCAGCATCACATGTATTGTCAATTTGTTGAATACACGGAACTTCAAAATGCCAGACTGGGCGCTTTTGAGATGGATGATGGGATTTGTTTCACTTGACGCAGTCGACAGGTGTAATTTGGAGAAGCACAGGTATAGAAAGTTGTTGTTTCATCGTATCATATTTTTGATCCGGATAAGGCTTTAAGCCGTAGTTGAAGCTCTGGATTGGGTTGGAAATTGACAGCTGTCTGAAACCAGCAAATGAAGGAAAAATAGCAAACACAACAAAAGAGGCAGAGGTATCTTTTATGCGCGTGCTCACACGGTCGCTTGCACGCATGGTGAACACGTTTCCATTGAAAGCATTTTTCCTTGCAAACACCTCGCACCTCTCGTAACATGGATCTGCTAAAGCCTAACAGATCTGTTTAATACAACTTTTGGTGAGATGTGCGAACTCATATGAATGTTTGCCCAACTTGTCGCGCCACTGTCGAGTGTCATGGTCTTCACTGTACGAGGGAGAGTTTTGCACTTTTTAGGTCTTGACTTGCGCATCTCTGGGAAGATATGTTCACCATCGTATTCTAATGCAGGGTCGACAAACACCGGGCCGCGGCCCGGTGCCGATCCGTGAAGTAATTGTTATCGGGCCGTGCGGAACCAAGGCCAAATTGGTCCAGAAGTGACTGAAACGACTGACATATGGAACACATTGCAGATCCCATTGACTACCATAATCCTTACAGGTCGAAGCATCTTATTACGGCAAAGTAAACCCCGATCTCTCACTGAATCAGTGCCATGACGACTTACGAGTTGTAATAAATTTGCATGTGCCAAATATTCATTATTGTATTGAGGGTCGGTCCGCACAATAGTGCCAAGCTGAAACCGGTCCGCAGCGCGATAAAGCTTGCCGACCCCCGCTGCGATGTGGAACGCATGCTTGAGTAGCAGCTGCTTTTGTAAAAATTTTCCACTTTTCCTTGCGGACCTGCGTCAAAGTTGTTTTTTTGAACTCGACAATAAAGAGACAGAAGTGTTTGGTTTAATTAAAAATTAAAGCGACCGCACAAATCCGACGACGTTTGGGCAAGCATTTCAAAAACGGTTTCTCGATGGCAAACTGAAGTCTCAAAAACCATCGAGTATTTTACATTTTAAACGTCAGCATCAGAAGCAGCCATAGCTTGCAGTTCGCGTGGGATCAGCTTTGCGAAAGTACGATAACGGGCAGCAACCTTTCGAAAACGTGGGAAAGAACAACCAAGAGGCGGTAGAGTCGTCACACAACCTGCAATATTAAAGGCGTTGAAATATCAGCCAGGAAAATTTGGAATTAAACTTTTCCAGCAATTGAGTACCACGGCGTTGCTGTTTTCTATAGTTTCTGACAATTGTGAAAATAACACCAAAGGCTTAAATCAACTGTGTAAAAAATCGTTGAAATACGGATGAAAATTGTCATGCAGGGCTTTGCAGATTGCTGTAGTAAATAAAGTCTTAAAGTATTTTAAAACGCCGTTAAAGACATAAAAAATGGTTGTCTTGTGCAAAGCAATCATCTTTTTATCAGCGTTTTGTGAGTAACAATCTATAACTTTCATTTTACCAGATCAAACAGACCGGAGCAGATGTTTTTGCTCTTATATTTAGTGGAAAATATGAAAAACGTTCGTATAAATACATTAGTGTGAACCCAAAACAGCAAATGTGAAACTTCGCTGTCAAAATGCTGAGGAATTTGACACCAGAAAAAAAACTTTAACAGAGAAATGCGATTTTCAGCGTATGGGTAACGTGATTCGCCTTACCTATTGGCTTGCCTCAGATAAATTCCCTTCATTTATTTTTGCGTCAAGCCACATTTTATCCTTCTAAGCCAGGGGCCGACAAATAGTGGGTCGCGACCCAAATTTGGGTGGCGAGACCTTCCACTCCGGGTAGAGAAAGAATTTAAATTTCCATTTTAAATTTGCCATTCTCATTAGACAGAGTAAATACAACTATTTACTGTTTTATGTGCTAAGTTTCATGCAATTTTGTGCAAGAAATTTGCTACTGTCCATAGTAGTCCTAAAATTTAAACTTAAGTATAGAGTATTTTCCATAAAATTATATGCTCAAGAAATGTTTGGGTTGCGAGAATTTATAACTTTTTTACGGTCAGGCCAAAACGTATTTACGGACTCCTGTTCTAAGCCTTCAATCGTTTGTTTAGGCACTTTGTCATCAGACGATGCCAAAATAGCATTAAATGATGACTTGGGCATCGGATCGAGATCTTAGCATCAGTGGCATCGGACGACAACTTGATGCGCAATTCCTGGTTTTTAGAAAAGGATGCTCTGGTGGCGAAAAGCAAAAAAGGACTATAAATAACGTTGGATGGTCAAAAAAAACTTAAATGAGGCAGGAATCTCATGAAGAATATTTGACGGACCTCACACAAAATGAAGACCAAGTTCCTGACAGCAACAGCCGATCGATGAATAACAAGCGCTATACCAACATGGCACTATAGGACACGGGTGCGGCAGGAATTTGGAAATGCAACGCTATAAACCTATTCTGCAAAAAATTCAAAGATTTTGCAAATTGCATGAAATGCGGCAGTTGTTTTGTGCGAATGTAAACGCTAATAAGAAGACGTCTTGCAAAGGAAACACATATTGCTGTTTATCTACAAACCTTGACATTCCACGCAGAACTTATGCTAGGACTCCAATAAACTTACGTGCCGTTCGCAAATAAAATCTGTGCAGATTCCCAAGAATTATTGGAAAACCTGGAAATGACGAACAGCAAGTATAAAAATTCATCAATTCAAGGCCTGCACTATAAAATCACAAAAAGACTTCAGCTGCGGAACAAGAGCTGCAAAACTCTCTTTCGGCATTCACTGGAGTGCCTCTAAAAAGTTTTTGCGACTATGTGGTCTTTTAATAGATGGTTCCGCGCTTCACTTTCGACTGTTTTTAGTGAAAACAACAATACTCGAAGGGCGTGCAGTAAAGAGTGGGTAAATATTGATGCTCCTTATGCCTTTCGAGTTTCAGAGAACACCAACCTCCATTCTTTACAGAATAAGTACAATACAAGCTTAGTACCTTCCCATTGCGTTGAGTAGATAGGGTATTGTGCTACTGATGCCTTGCATTTAGTTGTATAGACCGTTTATTCGCGATTCCCGGAAACTTTATGACTGAGGTAACTGGACTGAAAACCAAGGGGCATATTTTATAAATTCTTACATCACATGTGTTCACACAGCCTATTTTATAATTGTTTCCGATCTAGATTTTCTCTTCCCACAAGAACATAAACCACTTGCACTACTGCTATAACGTCGCCCTAACCGACCGACTGGTCATACTTGATAATAACATTGCGTTGCGTGGGAAATGGCTGATGTACGGTTCGTTGACTTCCAAAGCATTTTGTCACAACTGAATTACATTTATACTCGCAGAAAACAACTTCCTTGCAGATAGGCGCATTCGTTAAAGACAAGTGAATAAAAGAGTTGTGAAGACGAACATAGTCAGTATAGGAAAATACACTGTGCACTTTCGGTCAAGGCCGCAACCAGCTGATATTCTCGGGGGAGGGGGAATTACCGTACCTTGCTGTTGTACCTAACAAATAAACAAGTTTTTAATAATTTGGGGGGAGGGCAATTGCCCGGTTCCATCCCTGATTGCGGGCCTGCTTCAGGTTTCAACGGCAAATTTTGCTACCACATGTAAATAAACATTTGTCTCAAATTACCTCCCACCCAGGCATTTTTTATTACATTAGTGATATCCCGTTAAAAACAAATAATTGATAAAAAGTCATCTTCTACAAACTTCTGAAAGAGGTGCATGGCAAGTAAATTTAATTTGGAGACTCCTCAAACAGTTGACTGCTTCCTTCCCAGTCGTTTATGTTATTATTTTGTTAAAAGTTGCTGCAAAAGTTTGATTGAAAGCAAAACCATCTTGGCTGTTTGCGCAATGCACTGCTGTTAAACAACAGTTGCCACTGAACAATAGTCTTTTACCATCACTGACAAGTAAACTTTATGTGGACACATAAGGCAAACATACACATTGCAAGCACACTGCAGCCTTGGAAGAAAGGCAGCTTTTGGGGCCATGAAAATGCATGACGAGTGCTGACAACACGAATGATTTTTACGTCGGAGTGTAGAGAGCTAAGAGCGCCGTTATAAATATTCAGCAGTGTGGGCGTCCCTCGCTTAAGCATGAAAAACTCATTAGTCCAGAAATTTTAGCAGAAAACTTAAATGCTTCATTGTTGCGTAAGTGCGTTACGTAGCAGCTTAAACATTTTGCACGACGATTGATTTTATTTCAACCATCCAAAAGTTTTAAGAAAACTGAGCTTGCGTTTAGTTTCACACGACAGGTAAGTTCATCACGTTCTTCAAAGCCACCGCCGGTTTATGTCCCGGCAATTTTCAGCTTTCGACTGTGTCAACGAGTATAGATGAAGGCATTATTTTGCCCATTCAAAGGTCAAGTGCACGCTGACAGCACGCGTGGCGGAAAAGAGCAAGCGCCGACTTGCGGCGTCAAAACACGAGAAAAATTTTACACGAAACTCAACATTTCTGCCCCATTTTGCATTAAAAATGGCAGCGTGACAGTTGATGAATGACTACGTATTTGACACGTTTTTCTGTTTGGCTTTTCAGTGGGATGAGCTCCGGTTCACATATGCCAGCAAGAAGTTTCTTCAGAACGTGGCTGCTAACCTTGTGATGTCGTCGTAACCATCACTTTGCTTCACACCAAACACAACTTGATTTACAAAATCGGAGCTGCGTACGGGTGGGAATAGCTATCCTATAGTTTTGGTTTGTACAACGCGGTTTGTAAATCAGAGTTTACCTATTCTGAAGTTAAAGCAATCACGTTGATCGCTAAGGTATCACTATTTTTGAAAAAAGGTTTGTAAATCTTGGCGAATATATTGCTCACTTTCCAACTGCATGCTGCAAAAGAACCGCATTTCACATTCATTTTACTTTAGAAAGATACGTTAAAGACCAGGTATTGCAAAAAACACAAAGGGTGCTTGTAATGTTACATAAAACTTTTCATGCAGAAGAGAAATGATTTTTGCGAAGCCTTTTTTGCATCTGAAAACTGAAACGCATCAATGCATCAAAAATTTTCACTCCAAAAGTAAGGGATAACCTTGGCGGTCCTTGCAAAACAAACTCGCTTTCTGTATTCTGCCTGTGACAAGACAGTTAAATAAAAATGTAACTTTGACAAGGCCTGAATTGCCCTTGAAAATTTTTCTTATGCCAGTGTTGCAGTCCTGTGAATATCGCTGGTTAATCGTATTCATGATCACCGCTCTAATACTCATGCCATAACTGCGGCCACCTGGGAAAACCACGGCAGTGGAAGCTTTTCACGGAGCAATTCCCTCTTTTCTCATTCCCTACTTTTCTCTATGGTCTTCTTCTACATCCGTGCTATTCTCTCTCGTTCTTTTCTTGTAACTATTGATCGACTCAAATGCTCTCCCCTCCGGTTAGATTAAAACGCAAGGCAAGCAGGCCGCTTAATTTTAAGAAATTGCTACCTTGGGGATTTTTTTAACTTGATGCCCAGACCGTTACTTAGAGTGTCACTGCTTATTGGTTTGTGGAAGGGGCATGGTGAATGGTTTTGCATCTCGACCCCGTTCTTACTTGCTGAAAAAAGTTGCCCATATTTTTCCACATCGGCAATACACAACCCAGTGCCTAAAAAATCCATTGTTTTCAGGAATAAGGCAGCTTAGGATTCACTTACTACTTAATTTATTTGAGCGCAGATTCGGAAATGTTAATTAGAGCGCCGCATCGCAGGTTCACTTTCAGCTTCATTTTACTAATCCAATTTAACGCATAACTTGCAAACTTTGCGAGTACTGGCGGTTTTGAAGGGGAAACGACAGGTTAGACTCTCGCCTTTATGCTTGGCTTCTTGCTCTCTATGGATCTGCTTTTTCGTTGTTGTTACCCACTTCTGAATTATGACGCAATTTTACCTGGCTTCAACATTAACGCCAGCCTTTGTAACACCGCGCGCAAGACGTTCGGTCACAGGTTCTTTGTGACGCGACTGTAGGGTTGTAGGATTGATTAAAACAACAAATAAAAGGCCAGATGGGTTGCATACTATCGAGTATTGCGCTCAATATTTAAAGTATTTCTTATTATCGTGAAAGCACCTGTACTCGCTCTTCTGGCCAGCGATGATCGGAAACCGAAATTTTGAACTTATTGTTACAACATTATCGCGACATGGTCAATGGACAGACAAATTGACGCTGCGTCCAGAGAACGTCTACTTGAGCCTGCCAATCTCGTGGCACGCAATGCTCGTACGTGCTAGTTGCGGCCTTGTCCAAGTGAAAGGAGGATTCAGGTGGATTTTCTGAGGGAATCGTGTCAGTTGGCTACTGAAAGATCCATACCGAAAGAGTAATTACGGTTTCCGCTAGGATGTGTCCAGCAGGATTCATTGATTTGGATTCTGAAATGTACACGCTTCGGCGGCGGGGTGTTGCCCAAGCTATGACTTACAAGTACAACTATGCAACATGTGAAACGCCTGTTAAAGCGTGTGGCAGGACCGCATAGGATATTTTTCTTGGTCAGATATCCTGGAAGGAGAACGGTGGCAGTTTCATTTTTGAAATAACACAGTTTTTCCAATTTTTGAAAATTTTCAAAATACTTTGAGGAGCATGGGCGCAATTTTGCTGTAAAATGTGGGGAGGACAGCTTGGTGTGAAACCAATATAGTCATCGGATCGATGCAGAAGTGACGTTTTGTATATACAGGTTCCCAATCTTATTTCCTGAGGTGTTTTGAGAGCAACACTAATCACGCTTTGCTTGTCCTTGCAGATAATTTACATACAGCTATTAATATACTTAAATTTGTTGCTGGACACGGTACTGTAGTTCTCAGCTTCCATTAATATCGTATTTAGATGTAAACAAGCACAGCAATATAGTAGAACACATCATTTGGGTTTTATCAGAGCTGTCAGTTGGAGTGCATAAAATGCTGAATTGCATTGGTCACGCGTGCATATCACTCTTACAGTAGAACACTTCAGTTTTCATGCATTTTATAAGAAATATGGGTTACAGCGCGATTTGATGCCTTGTTCAAGTCGCTTAACGTTATAAAATATTTTTCTTGCACATTTCCGTTTTTTGAAAAAGCTGCAAATCTTTTTAATGCTACGGGGCATCATGCGTGCAGCCCCATCCCCACCGAAATCTCCACTGATATCCTCTTACCAGCAGCAAAAACATTTGGCCTAAAATTAGCGTAGCCTGCAGTGCTTCACAAAATGATTTCAATCTATTTTTACTGTTG